>MDSZ01211032.1_pt1 | contig 275557 bp, 263 predicted proteins | sample 811201 | NCBI WGS metagenome assembly MDSZ01 (sample SAMN05326647, study PRJNA326480) | marine metagenome | isolation source: seawater | place: Indian Ocean: North | collected 2010
CGCCCCGTGTACCAGTGGCCGATGCTGCGCTGTAGTCACCAGTGGCCGATGCTGCGCCCCGTGTACCAGTGGCCGATGCTGCGCCCCGTGTACCAGTGGCCGATGCTGGCGATTCTGGTTCAACAGGCAATGCCTTGCTGAATGTGTAATCAACCGCCGCTTTAATCAGACCCGCGATCGAAAGCTGGGCAACTATTCGAATTTGGCGGCTGGCTACTTTAGAGTCGTCACTTTGTTTGCTTAAATCCCCGGACTGCTCAACCTGAGCAAAAATGCTTGTTGAGGGTGGGTAGTAGCCAAATACATCAAGCGGGTACTCACAAGCATGAAAGCCACTTTCACAGGCTTTAACGTCGCCCTTGTGTGTGTATTCATTACCCACGGCAAACTGAAAGCCCCTGCATTTCCAGTCTTTGTCAAAGCCCTTGTAGCTGACGAGTGGTGCTGTATCAGCCATTGATCGCCTCCAGTTCGATGTTCTTGCGAGCGATTTCCTCGATGCGCGCTTCGACTTTGGCCAAGCTGCGGGTGTCCTTGATGTACTTGATTGCCTGGCGGCGACCCATTTGCTTGACCAACTGGCGGCGCTTCTTGCGCTCAGGAGTCGCGTGGTGTTGTTTGAAACCGAACATCATGCGGCGCAGGGCGTCTGTCATTGGATTAACCATTTGCTTTCTCCTGAACTGTTGGGGTGTGGCGGCAATCTTTTGGCATGAACTGCAGCCAGATTTCACCGGTTGGATCAACGCGACGCTGCGCCTGGCGAAGCTCGCAAAGGCGGGTTTGAGTCCGCTTCACGTGGTTCCAGTCGTCGGAAAAGTCAAATGACCAATCGAAGCTGCGCAGCTCGCGCATGTAGCGCTGCAGCTCTGCCTGCTGTTCTGGTGTGCCCAGGTTGGGTGGAGTTGGCATTTCGTTCCTCACATCGGTTGGTGTGAGGCAAATTATTAGGCATACCCTACATTTATGTCAATAGGTATGCCTAACTTTTTGTTTTGAGGAAGTTCAGCCCCCTAATTTTGGTGGGTGCCTATTGATTGATTGATTGATTGAATTGTTAAGACGGTTAAGATTGACGTGTTGATTTAAGCGGAAGGGGATACTTGTGGACACCGTTGATTTCTTAAGATTGGGATTTGTGCTTTACGTGCTGCTTATCTTGATCTGGTTTGGTCTGGCTGTTGTCAAGTTTCCGAGTTGGCTGCGTGATCCTAGTGACAAGGAGCTGCCAATGTTTGCTTTGAAGTTTTGTTTGGTGGGTTCTGCTGCAGTTGGATTGATTTTTGGATTTGTATCCTCTGTGTTGCATGACTTTAGTGGTGAGCTAGTTGGTGTTATCTGCGTGATACCAATGATGGGTCTGTACCCGTTTTTGATGTTTGTCCGCGATGCTGCGTTATCAAAAAGCACAACTGGTGTGCGTGAAACGCAGTGAACTTGGTATTTTATTTTCCATTTTTTACACTGGAATTTTATAGAGAAGTGCTTGTTAAAAATCTATTTTAAGATTTATGAAAAGTGGGGAGTATACGATGGAAGATCGTTTTAAAAGGTTTGTATGGTTAATATCAGTGTCAGCGATTTTAATTTTTGGGGTTAGTTCTATTTGGTCGTACTACCAAAGTCAAACATGGCAGGAGTTGGTAAGTGATTACCATACAAATTTAACTAATTCTATTTCGAAGTGTGAGCTTGATCCTTCAAGCTTCCACTGTAATGCTGCAAACACATATCAGGTTGGATTTGATTCCAGTGTTCGGTCTCGCGATTATTACCGAGATAATTTGTCTATTTCACTTATAGCGCTTATTTCAGTACCAGCGATATCTATTATTTTATTTTTTTCCATACGATGGGTTATAACTGGTAAAAAGCCTTTTTTTAGAAAGAAATAATATCTGAAGTTGTTAAAAACAAAAAACCGCCGAACGGCGGTTTTTTTAAGATTAAATTCTTTGGCAACTTAATAGCCGTCGACTGAAGACCCATCGTTTTCCGCCTTCATCCCACGATTTTTTGGTGATCACAAAGAACTGTGCATTTAGACCTACGGAAAGCTTTTGAATTTCAGTAATTAGTGAAAGCGGATACCGAACGGATATCTTTTGATTTGCTTCGTCCCGAACTTCGATCAGACCGGTGTCTTTTAGGCTGGCGACTTTACCTGTAATTTGTTCTTCGTATTCTTGACTTTGGGTAAGCGAACCAAGCCAGTCGTAAGCTCTGATGATGTTGGCTGAGGTACCGTCCCAGGTGGTACTGCCCTCGGGTGAGTTCCAAACGATAGTCGCAGTAAAACCAGAGTTTTGAATGGCGGCAAGTGTCGAGCGTAGCGCTTTGGCAGCATCGCCGCCAATCGACTCAATTTTGTTTAGAAACTCTTCATTTTCGGTTTCATTGAGCAGATTGAATGTGTTTTTTAACACATCAATCATTGGCGCTTCTCCGGTTGAGTCTTCAATCGTAGGTACCGAAAAATGAACCTCTGTCGAGCCAAAAGAAAGTGATCGAAGTTTTATGTTGCTCATAATATCGAGCTTCATTTTGGCGTCACTTTTCATTCGCAAGGATGAGCTACCGTACATAGCTAAAGAAGTAGCTTTTTTCACAGCTTCGACAAAAGGTTCAAAAATGCGAATAAACTCATCCAGGCGAATAGATCCATCTGCTTTTGGACCTTGTAAACGGACTGCCAAATGTTGACCAGAAATCTCTTCTTCTAGTCTGGCCAACTCATTTATCGATTCATTTTTCGCATCAAGCTGATTCTTTGCAATTATTTGAAGCAAATGATTTTCTGGATTAGCAGCAGCGACCTTTGCGCTTGCTTCTGCACATTGAGCGAGAAAGCTTGTGTGTTCTCTGATAGCGTCAATTGTCATACCATTACCTCTGCAAAGCCTTTAGGTGTTCGCCGGTCTCTGCAAAAACCAAACCACCCCATCCATTTGGCCTCATGTTCAATATTTTGGCCCTTGTGTAATGCTAAAACTTCGATGTGATATTGCTGCTTCATTGCTTGCCTATCGAGCAAGAAGTTTGCTGCCGGTATGTTATTTGGAATTAATTTAGATTTCGTCGAATCGATCAAAAAAACGACATCAACATCGTCAGGTTCTGGGCGCTTTGTCAGAAAGGAACCGTCAACCCAAAGATCTCCATGCACCCCTATTGATCTTAGTTGATCAATCCACCTACGCAAGTTTGTCATCAAAAGTGGTCTTCGGACGCTTCCTTGAAAGGGTGCTACGCAGTGCGCTTCAACCTGATCTTCTGTAAGTGTTACAAAACCACCTGCAGGGAAAATGGGCTGAATATCAAATTCGTCACATCTTATTTTCATGTTAACTCAAACATTGTTTTGGTGTGATGTACACAGTAGGAAAATTTATAAAGCACGACCATTCCAGGCCCAAACAACGCGGCCATGCACCTGGATTTCGTGGTCACCATTCAAAATGTCGACAGTTTTTACGGTTGGATTGTCGCTGCTCACTTCGAAGCTGCCATCCATGCGCTGCCGTACTCGCTTAATGAATAGCCGCTCGTGGGCGCTGAGTACGTACACTCCATCGATGTCGATCTTGGCCTTTGAAACATCCACCAGGAGCATGTCGCCGTCGCTGAAAGTGGGGTGCATGCTGTCGCCAGCACCGGTAATCACCCTAAGGTTTTGAGGTTTTGCTTTGACGTTATGTTCTAACCACATTTTGCTGACTGACAAGACATTGATTATCTGATCTCCGTCATACGCAAGGGTTTCGCCTCTACCCATAGACGCAACTGCAGTCAGCATCGGAATTTCGACTGTAGGAGCATGCATAAACGGATCCATAGCGATGACATTGCTCGTCAAGTTTGAATCCGAATGACTTAAAGGAAAAATGTGATCAACATCAATCACACGCATAGCTCCTCTACCGGTGGCCAACCAGTCAGGTTCCACATTCAAAAACCTAGCAGCTTTGATTAAATTGCTGGCCTCAATAGTTTTTGTTTTTCCCGAAAACCAATCATTTACGGAAGCCGTGCTTATCCCAACTGCATCAGCAATTGCTTTTTTTGTTCGCTTTGGCGGCCCTACACGTGCGCGCTCTAGTCTTTCTGCGAGTGATTTCATTAGGTAATCCTAACCTGTTTGTGATTAGGTATGCCTTGACAAAAAAGCTAGGCATACCTAACATTCGAGAGTGTTTAAACACTTAAGACGGCGATGAACCCTGGAAAAATTATTGATGAACTAGGTGGCACCAGTGTGGTTGCCGGTTTTTTTAGCATCAGACCACCTTCGGTATCTGAGTGGCGATCTAACGGGATACCCAAAGATCGACTGATTTGCCTTGCTCCGATGTGTGAAAGAAAGGGCATTGCTTCGCGCAAAGAACTTTTTCCGAATGAGTGGCATTTGATCTGGCCCGAACTCGTTGGGGTTGATTCGGTTCATCAGCCCACAGAGCAGGAAGGGGAGGTGGGTCATGTGTGACGGTGAACCTGTACTGTCTACTGAGCACGTCACCCATCTTTGTGGTGGCTGGAAGCCAAGCGATGCGGAAATTAATGCACTGCCTGGCGCTCCGTTTACGGCAACTGAGAGCGTGATTATTTCTATTGCCTGGCAAGGCGTTCGACTATCTCCAGAATCTGTTCTACCTGCGCTTGAGTTTTTGATTGCTCGCGAGAAAGAGCGAGTAAACCCGCATTCAGGTTGTGCAGGACAGGGTCTTTTTGGGGAGAAATCAGCGTGACATTCTCTTCGAAAAATTTCTGGCTGTTGTTCATGAGCGGCTCCTCTAAGTGCACGGTTCAGGTTGGGGAATCTGAAGTATGCCATGGGGCTGCTCACCCTCATTTTTCTCATTTTCTTTTGCCTTGGCGGTGTTTGCGATGAACACAGTTTCCTCCGCACTAGTTGATAAGGCACGCAAGAACCAAACGATGGTTTTGCAGAAACTTGCCTCATCTGGTCAGCAGCTTGCGGCTGATTGCACAGGCACATCGGTGTCGACCATATCCCGCTGGCAATCCAGTGAGGGCACAAGCATGGGCTTGGAGCAAATCTGCCTGTTACTTGCCGCCATTGGTTTGAAGGTGGTGCCCCAAGAAATGAAGTGTTACCCAGCCCACGAAGTCCAAGCCTTGTTCACCTTGGCAAAAGCACATTTGCAGCGCAGCGACAGCGTTGAATCAAGCCTTCAATTTGAGGATTAAAAATGCCAGCCAGTAAGAAGTTGGACATTTCAAAGCCGGCAACCTGGTTCCGTTTTTACGCGGAATTCGCAAATGACCCTAAAGTTCAGATGCTTTCTGAGATCGATCAGAGGCGTTACATCATGTGCCTTTGCCTACGTTGCAGTAACGGCGTTGTAACGTTACATGATGAAGAAGTAGCGTTTCAACTGCGCATAAATCTGGATGAATGGGCCAAAACCAAGGCGGTTTTGCTTGCACGTGGATTGATAGGTGAAGACAACACACCCACTGCCTGGGAGAAAAGGCAGTTTGCCTCAGACTCAAGCGCAGAGCGGGTTACAAGGCATCGTGAAAACAAGAAACGGTCATGTAACGTTACAGAAACAAAATGTAACGCCCCAGAGACAGAGACAGAGAAGAGAAGAGAAGAGAAAAACAACGACGTAAGTGACTTAGCAAAGAGCGAGGAACAAAAAACTGAATCGTCGTCGTCTCCCCCTCGATCGCATGAACAGGTTCGATGTTCAGAAATCGCAGTGCTGCTTCGCCAACGTGGCGCATCACTGACCCACGCAGACCCCCGAGTGATCGACTGGGCAAAGTCCGGTGTCACCGACACGCAGCTGCTGCAAGCACTCGACATTGCCAAAGCCCAGCGCGAGGAAAAAAACGACCCAAGCGCAATCAACGCAGGTTACCTCGATTCGATTTTGAACAGCCAAAAGCGCAAAGCCCGAACCAACGCACGTGGTCATGACCGACCACTGACCCAAGCCGAGAAGCGCAGCCAGGTAGCCCAATTCCAATTCCGAAATTTGCCGGAGAATCGCAATGCAAGCGAATCGAACATTATCGACATCACACCAGCCATCGAGTCTTAGCGAGCTTTCGGGCATGGCCAAGCTGTTCGCGATCATGGCTGCCATGTACGGCAAGCTGTGGTTCGATCAGTGGGCTGACACCCCTGCAGCGGTCATGGAGGAAGTTTGGAGAACCGAGCTGCAGGGCTTTTCGAAATCCGAAATCGAGGCGGGTGTGGCAGCATGCCGCAATCTGCCTTGGCCTCCCACATTGCCCCAGTTCCTGAAACTTTGCCGTCCCGAGATTGATGCTGAGTTCGCTTGGAAAGTCGCAGGTGAGGGCATGCGGGCAAGGCAGAACGGCGAAATGGGCAACTGGCCGGACCCATGCATTTACTGGGCAGCAAGCCGCTTTGGGCCATTCGAGGTTTTGAACGAACCACTGGCCAAGCACCGGGTTTCATGGGTTGCGGAACTCGACCGCGCACGAAACCAAAAAGCCAAAGGCCTGCTGCCTGAAATTCCACAACCACGCAAAGCATTGGTTGCACCAGGCAAGGCTGTTACCCCGCGGGAAGAAGCACGAAAGCGCATTCGGGAAATTCTTGAACTTACCCAGGGCAAGCGCGACAAGGTGAGTTTTCCGTATCAGTCGGCATTGACTGACATTCGCGACTTGATCGGGTAACAGCCATGGCCAGCGGATTGAGATTCAGCGAAGAACAGTTCCAGGCACTGCGTACGAGGTTGGCTGCGCAGAATGTTCCCAAAGCATCAGTTTCAAAACCCAGGGCAGGGAAAAAGCTAGCCCAGCCAGAGCACGACATTCAAGTTGCTTTTTTCAACTGGGTGGCTCATCACGAAGCAAGAATACCAAACCTTAACCTGATTCATGCAATACCAAACGGAGGTCACAGGCATGGGGCTGTGGCGGCCAAGATGAAAGCGGAGGGCGTAAAAAAGGGTGTTCTTGATGTTCAGTGGCCTGTAGCACGTGGTGCGTTTGTTGGGCTTGATATTGAGTTCAAAGCACCTGGCGCCAGCCCAAGCGCAGAACAGCGGGACCGCATTGATCAACTTCAAAAAGAAGGTTGGTTGTGTGTGGTTTGCTGGAGCTGGGAAGCGGCTGCACGAGTTGTCCTTGGGTATGCGGGACTACCCCGAATTCAATTTGATACTCACGGCATGACGGAGGTTTGAGACATGATCAAGTGCATGGTGGCCGTTAACGAGCGCGGCTGGCGGATTGGTCAAACCCATCACAGGGCCAAGGCCACCGATGCTGAAATCGATTTGATCCGCGAGCTTCACGAGGAACATGGCTGGGGTTACCGAAAGCTGTCAATGAAATTCAAGCTGAGCAAGCGCACCATTCGCGACATTTGCAGCTACCGAAAGCGAGCTCAATTTATCGTTGGCTGGCGCCCAAGTTACAAAAAGGACAAAGTCGATGACAAAGGGTAAGAAGCTCACGGCCAAGCAACAGGCTTTTGTTGATGAATACCTGAAGGACTTGAACGCAACACAGGCGTGTATTCGTGCCGGATATTCGGCAAAAACTGCTGATCGCATAGGCCCGGAGTTGCTTGGGAAAACTTGGGTAGCGGCTGCAATCCAACTTGGCATGGAAAAAAGGCAGAAACGCACCGGAATAACTCAAGACATGGTTTTGAATCGCTGGTGGGACATTGCCAATGCTGACCCCAATGAATTGGTCCAATATCGGCGCGATTGTTGCCGCCATTGCTACGGCGTTGACCACCGGTACCAGTGGATTGACCAGGATGAATTCAACGCTGCGGTTGACACAGCAAAGGCGCGAAAGGCCAAGGTTCTTCCCAGCGATGCGGGTGGATTTGGCTTTGTGTCCACCATGGAACCAAACTCAACGTGCCCCAAATGCAACGGTGAAGGCCATGGGCACATGCATGTATCCGATACCCGCAAGCTTTCACCGGCTGCGCTGGCGTTGTTCGCTGGCGTGAAGTCGGGCAAAGAGGGCTTGCAAGTGCTGATGCAAAGCCAGGAGCAGGCCTTGATCAACGTTGCCAGGCATTTGGGCATGTTCAATGACAAGCTGGAAGTGACAGTCAATGAAAGCCTTGCTGCCCGCTTGGCCAAGGCAAAGCAGCGGATTTCAAAGCAATGACCGAAGCTGTTGACCTGGAACAAGAGCTGATTGACCTGGCCGCAATGTGTGCTCACGACCCGGAAAAATGGGTGGATTTGGCGTATGACTGGGGCGAGGGTGAGCTTGAAAAACATTCTGGCCCGCGTGAATGGCAGCGAGAAGGCCTGCGTGAAATCGCAACAGCACTGCAAAACCCAGACACTCGGCACCAGCCCATTCAGATTGCCCGGGCTTCTGGCCACGGTATTGGCAAATCCGCATTCATTGGCATGATTACGAACTGGGCCATGTCCACACACCACGATACTCGCGTGGTGATTACGGCCAACACGGAAACGCAGCTGCGCACCAAGACCGCACCCGAGGTGTCAAAGTGGTTTCGCCTGGCGCTCACCTCGCATTGGTTCAAAACCCCGGCCATGTCCATCTACAGCGTGGATACAGAGCATGAAAAGAACTGGCGGGTTGACTTTACGCCATGGTCAGAGAACAACACCGAAGCCTTTGCCGGTTTGCACAACGAGGGCAAACGCATTGTATTGATATTCGATGAGGCCTCAGCCATTGCAGACAAAGTGTGGGAAGTGGCAGAAGGTGCATTGACCGACGAATACACCGAAATCCTCTGGATTGCATTTGGTAACCCCACTCGAAACACCGGGCGTTTCAGGGAGTGTTTCAGAAAGTTTCGCCACCGCTGGATGACCAAGCACATCGACAGCCGTACTGTGGAGGGCACCAACAAGGCCAAGCTGCAAGAAATGGTTGATGACTACGGCGAAGACTCCGATATCGTGAAGGTGCGCATTCGGGGCATGTTCCCCAGTGCGTCGCTCAAGCAGTTTATTCCCACGCACTTGGTCGACGCGGGCAAGGGCAAGCACCTGAAAATCAACCAGTACGACTTTGCGCCGGTGATCATTACCTGCGACCCGGCATGGGAAGGCGACGACGAGCTGGTGATTGCTATGCGCCAGGGTCTGTATTTCCAGATTCTTGAGGTGATACCCAAGAACGACAACGATGTGTTGATAGCCAACAAGATCGCAGCCTATGAAGACAAGTACCAGGCTGATGCGGTCAACATCGACGGTGGCTATGGAACAGGCATTGTCAGCGCCGGCAAAACCATGGGCCGCAACTGGTTCATCGTGTGGTTCAGTGGTGAAAGCCCTGATCCAGGCTATTTGAATATGCGCGCCTACATGTGGGGGCAAATTAAGGAATGGCTGGCTGCGGGTGGTGCTATTCCTGATGACGATGGCTTGTACGAAGACCTTATTGGGCCTGAAACAGTATCGAGGTTGGACGGCAAAATTCAGCTTGAGAGCAAAAAGGACATGAAGACTCGTGGCCTGATTTCACCCAACAAAGGCGATTCGCTTGGGTTGTCATTTGCACGCAAGGTAACCAAGAAGAAGGCCGATTTCGGCGGTGCGCTTAACTCAAAACCCAAAGAGCACAATCCCTACGAAGATTTCTGAACCCTCGTAAGGAAGCACCATGTGTGATCCAGTCACAGCAGGCATTGCGGCAGTTGGATCAATTGCCGCAATTTCGCAGATGCCCAAACCTCCTCAGCTACCTGAGCCTGAAAAGATTCAACAAGCCCAGCAGGCAAAGCGACCAAACGATCAACGCACCGGCCCACGTGCTGGCACCACTCAACAAGGCGGCATGCCTTCACCTCAAAGCACGCTGCTGACTGGCCCTGGTGGCGTTGACCCCAGCATGTTGCAGCTCGGCCGTTCCACTTTGTTGGGCCAGTAACCCATGGAAATGAAGTGGACCCCAAGGCAGCAGAAGCAATCGCGGCTTACTCAGCTCGACACGGAGTTTTCAAGCTGGATGACGGAGTATCGCGACATTGCCCGGTACCTCACACCGCGCCGTGGCCGCTTTATCCATACGGACCGTAACAAGGGCGGCAATCGTCAGCATTCCATTCTCGATTCCACGGGCACTTATGCGCTGCACATTCTGCAGGCTGGAATGATGTCGGGTGCCACTTCCCCCGCGCGGCCATGGTTTCGCCTGGCTATTCCCGACAAAGACCTGATGGACTACGGGCCGGTAAAGATTTGGCTCAACGATGTAACGCTGATCATGCGAGACATATTCGCTCGGTCAAACACTTACCGCACGTTGCCTGGTATGTATCGCGAGCTGGGCGCATTCGGTACCGCTGCGGATTTTGTGGACAACAACTTCGACAACGTGATTCACCACCACGCCATGACGATTGGTGAGTACCGAATCTCGACCGATGATCTTGGGTACGTGGACACCTTGTACCGCAAATTTGACATGACCGTTGCCCAGGTGGTGCGCAAGTTTGGCTATGAAAAATGCAGCATGCGTACCCGTAACCTTTGGGACAACTTCAATTACGACGCCTGGGTGACCATTGTTCACGCCACTGAACCACGCCGTGAGCGCAACCCGAAAAAGCGTGATGCAGTGAACATGCCTTTCTCCAGTTGCTATTTTGAAGAGGGCACGGAAGAGCAGGGAAAACCATTTCTCAGTGAATCGGGCTTTGAGGAATTCCCGTTCCTGGTACCACGCTGGGATGTGATTGGCGGGGACATCATGGGTTCCGGCCCTGGTTCTGAGGCATTGGGCGACTTGCAGCAATTGCAGCACGAGCAAATGCGCAAAGGCCAAGGCATTGACTTCCAAACCAGACCACCGATGCAGGCCAGCGGCCAAATGAAAGGCAATGAAGCCAACATGTTGCCTGGTGGTGTGACTTACTTTGAACAGGCCGGGCAGGGCGTGGGGCTTAGCCCTGCTTTCCAATCAAGTCTGCGCCTGGATTATTTGCTGCAGGACATTGAAGACGTTCGCAAAAGGATCAAGCAGTGCTTTCACAGCGACTTGTTCCTGATGCTGGCCAACGACAACCGCAGCAACATCACAGCGCGAGAAATTGCAGAGCGCCACGAAGAAAAGCTGACGATGTTGGGCCCGGTGCTGGAGCGCTTGCACGATGAAATGCTTTCCCCGTTGATCGACATTACCTTCTCGAAGATGGTACGCGCCAATATTTTGCCGCCACCACCCGAAGAGCTGCAGGGCATGGACTTGAATGTTGAGTTTGTCAGCATGTTGGCCCAGGCTATGCGCGCTGCTGGCATTGGCTCGATTGATCGTCTGCTGGGTACCGTGGGTGCCGTAATGCAGATGAAGCAGGACGCGATCGACAAAGTGGATACCGACACCTTGATCGACAAGTACGGCGACATGTTGGGCGTAGACCCGGATTTGATTGTGGCCAACGACGAGGTGGCCATCATTCGCCAGAACCGCGCACAAGCAGCCGCCCAGGCACAGCAAATGGCAGCAGCCCAGCAAATGGCCAAAACCGCCAAAACAATGAGTGAAACCAACACAGATGGCAACAATGCGTTGACGCAAGTGGCCGGACAAATGCAAGGAGCGTGACCATGATCGACATGAAGCTGGAACCCAAAAAAAGCGAGTCCATGCTGGGTAGCGATTGCATGCCTTGCAGCGATGACATGCCCAAGTACCCCTATGGGCTTGAAATCCACATGAACAATGAGTCGCTCGAAAAGCTGGGCATTGGCCCGGAGAACATGCCGACCATTGGGGCAAGCATTCAGATGATGGCCATGGTCAAGGTCACCTCAGTGAACCTGAGTGAACGGGCTGAAGACGGCAAGGATAAGAAGAACCTGTCTGTTGGCCTGCAAATTACAGCCCTTGAGCTGATGCCAGAAAAGACCAAAAGTGCCGCCCAGGTGCTGTACGGCGATCAATCCTAGACGGTGCGCTTAACTTTTGATGCCGCATTTAATGTGTGCGCATGGACAAAGAAAGCGAATTCCTGATGACCGATGAAGAGCTGCGAGAGCGCGACTTAACTGACGCGCAAAAGCAGCGAATCAAAAAGATTGAGGAAGACGACTTTCGTTGGCTGATGGCAGACAAACGCGGTCGTCGAATTATGTGGCGCTTGCTTGAGAGAACCCGGGTTTACCAATCCAGTTTTACAGGCAATTCACAAACATTCTTCCTCGAAGGCACAAGAAACGTAGGCCTGATGCTGATTAGCGACATCCAAAAACACTGCGCAGAGCAGTTTGTTGTGATGCTTAAGGAGCACATGAGTAATGAGCGATAACGGCCAAGCCACCACCGACGCCGCAAGCGAACAGGCTGCATCAGCAGCCGACACCACGTTGTTAAGCACTGAAACCCAAGACCAGTCCGGAGCACCGGCACAGACACCAGCAGCAGATGAAAACGGTGGGCAGCAGCAAGCCGATTCGAAGCCAGCCGGTGAAGGTGAAAAGCCAGGTGAAGCCAAAAAAGGTGAAGAAGGCAAACCCGATGGGGACAAGAAAGAACCCATTGAGTACGACCTGAAAGCACCCGAAGGCATGCAGTTGGATGCCGAGGCACTGGACGAGTTTAAGGGCATTGCCAAAGAACTTGGTTTGGAAAACGAGTCTGCCCAGAAGCTGACCGACCTTGGCACCAAATTGGCTGCCAAGTGGGAAGCCAAACAGGTGGAAACCATTCAAGCAGCGCAGGCCGAGTGGGCCGAGCAAAGCAAAACCGACAAGCGATTCGGCGGCGATGCATTGCAGGAAAACTTGGGAATTGCAAAGAAAGCCCTGGATACGTTCGCGACACCAGAGCTGAAGCAACTACTGGACAAGAGCGGATTGGGCAATCACCCCGAGGTGATCAACGCTTTCTACAACGTGGGTAAAGCAATTAGCGAGGATCGATTTGTAAATGGCGGTAAAGCGCCAAGCAACGCAAATCAACCTCTTATGCAACGTGCAGCAAATGCGCTGTACGGCGGAAACGGAAATTAACGGAGCAATTAAATGGCTACTCTTCCATCACAATCAGGTGCAGTGACACTACTCGACATGGCCAAGGCCATGGGGCCCGACAACAAAATTGCAGCGACTATTGAGTTGCTGGCTCAGACCAACGAAATGCTGTTGGACATGCCTTGGCTTGAAGGCAACCTGGTAACAGGTCACCAGTCAACCGTCCGCGTAGGCCTGCCAGCTGTTACATGGCGCAGGCTTTACAAAGGTACGCCACCTTCCAAGTCACAGCGCGCCAAGGTAGTAGATACTTGCGGCATGTTGCAGGCACGTTCTGAGGTCGACGTCGATTCTTTCATTGGCGGTGATGTTCAGCAGTTCCGTTTGTCGGAAGCCATGTCGTTCCTGGAATCCATGAACCAGACATTGCAAACTGCGGTGATCTATGAAAGTGAAACGCTAAACCAGGAACGAATTACCGGTTTTGCGCCCCGTTATTCAACACTGAACCCAGCCGTACAGTCCTCACAGAACGTGATTGATGCAGGTGGCACCGGTGATGACAACACATCGATTTACTTGGTGTGCTGGGGCGAGAACACCGTTCACGGTATTTACCCAAAGGGCAGCACTGCTGGTCTGAATCACAAAGACCTGGGCGAAATCGACGCATTTGACGAGGATCGCAACCGGTTCCGCGCATTTGCGGATTTGTGGGACTGGAAGTGTGGTCTTACAGTTCGCGATTGGCGCTATGTGGTGCGTATTGCCAACATTGATGTCTCTGATTTGTTGGCGCAAACCGGAACTCAGGCACCTACAGCGGCAACTGCGATCATCAAGCTGATGGTTAAAGCCATGGCTCGCATTCCAATGCAGGGCATGGGTAAGTGTGCGTTCTATGCACACCGCACTGTCAAGGAAATGCTTGGTGTAGCGGCACTGGACAAATCTTCTGGCGGTGTCTTGGCCATTCAGCCTGCAATCAACCAGTTCGGTACCGTGGCACCTGGCAGCGTGAACAACGGCACTTTGTCGTTCCTCGGCACACCGATTCGAACAGTCGATGCGCTGCTTACAACCGAAGCACGCGTTGTGGCCTAAGCGGCTACACCAACCAAACGGAGCATGAACCATGATTATCGATTCACAAAATGAGTTTTCGGTTGAACAGGCGGTTACTGCAACCGCGATCAGCACGAACGTGTACGACAACAACAGCGAAAGCGTGGCCAACGTTGGGCAGGCACTTGGGGTGGATGGCGACATTTACCTGGTGGTGCAGTGTGACGAAACCGCGACTGCTGCTGGTGCTGCAACCCTGACAGTGACGCTGGAATCAGCTGAGAACGAAGCCCTGAGCACAAACCCGGTTGTGCACTATTCGACTGGTGCGCTGGCCTTGGCAGCACTCGAAGCTGGTCAACGCCTGGTTGCTGTAAAGCTGCCCCAAGCGTTTGATTACAAGCGCTACATGGGTATTCGTTACACCGTGGCAACAGGCCCACTGACAGCGGGTAAGTTCTCCGCTTTCTTGGCACACAACGTCAACGCCAACAAGCCATACAAGTCTGGCTTCTCGGTTCAGTAAAGGAGGTTGAGTCATGTTGGTAATTGCAAAAGTTCGTGGCTACTTCGACGGCATTCGTGAACCAGGCGAAAAGTTCAATGTACCCGATGGCCGCAAGGCCAGCTGGTACACGCCAGTGGAATCACCCAAGGAAGCAAAAGAGCCAGCACCCAAAAGCAAGAAGGCTGCTGGTGAAGGTGATGCTGGCGGCGAAGGCGCTGGCAAGAAAGAAGGTGAGGGCGCTAGCGACCCAAAATGATTTGTTGAACTTGTCTCCTCAACAATATTTCAGGGCGCTTCATGCGCCCTTTTTTCTAAGGTGTAGCCATGGCCAGTGAAGTTGATATTTGCAATTTGAGTGTTTCCCACATTGGTGAGGAGGCCACCATTTCAAGCATCAGGCCGCCCGAGGGTGGCCCAATTGCTGAAACCTGCGCCCGGTTTTACCCAGTGGCGCGTGACATTTGCCTTGAGCAACACATGTGGAACTTCGCCACGCGCCGGCAAAACCTTTCTGAGGTGACGAACGATCGCAGCAACTGGCAATACGCCTACGCAAAGCCAAGTGATTGCGTTCGTGTGATTTCCATCCTGCCTGAATGTGCCACTTCGGAGCAGGAGGGCGACACGATGGACTATGTGATTGAGACTTTGGAGAACGGCAGCGAGGCGATTTTCACCAACGAGCCCAATGCGCACATCAAGTACATTCGCCGCGTAACTGACACCACCAAATTCACCCCGCTTTTTGTCAGTGCCGTGTCTTGGCTATTGGCCAGCTACATTGCCGGGCCGATCACCAAGAAGTCCAACCTGAAAACCTCGTGCTACCAAATCCACATCACTGAGCTGAACAAAGCCATTGCCATGGATTCAAATGCACGCCACCTGAAAACGCTCGAGAACCACCGGCCAGAGTGGATTCAGGCGCGCGGCAATGACACCAATTACTACGATCCATTTGGACGGAACCGCAAAGTATGAAGACATTGATTCGTTCATTTGCCGGCGGTGAGGTCACTTCTGAACTGGTAGCCAGAACAGACCTGGTGAAAGTGGTTACCGGGCTGGAAAAATGCCTGAACATGATTGTTTTGCCGCAAGGCCCGGTGCAGAACCGGCCGGGCTTTCCATTTGTTCGCAAGGCCAAGTATTTCAGCGATGTGAGCAAAAATGTACGCATGTTGCCCTTTGTGTTCAGCGACAACCAGGCGTTTTCAATGGAGGTGGGCGACCAATACATTCGGTTTCACCGCAATGGCGCAACCCTGTTGGTGTCTGGTGTGGCCGCTTACAACGGTGCAACACCGTATGAACCGGGCGACCTGGTTGTTCAAGGTGGAGTTAATTACTACTGCAAGGCTGAAACCACCGGCAATGCACCGCCCAATGCCACATTCTGGTACCCGCTCGATGGCGATATTTTCGAGGTACCCACGCCGTACCTAAGCGCCGATGTAATGGACCTGCATTTTGTGCAAGAAGCCGATGTGTTCACCATTACCCACCCGAGCTACCCGCCCAGCGAATTGCGGCGAATGGGTGCGACCGATTGGGTGTTAACGCCCATTCAGTTTGAGCCCACGGTGGTGGCGCCCACCGACCTGACTGTGGAAGTGACTGACGGTACCGGCACGATTCTGTATGCCTACACGCTGACCACTGTGAACGAAGACGGTGTTGAAGAAAGCTACCAGGCGGACCAGGCATTGAACCCGGCAACAGCCAAGGCAGTGACTTCATTGACTGCTGCAAGCCCGGGCGTCTTCGGTGTGGTAGGCCATGGCTTTGTTGAGAATGATCCAGTTTACCTGGATGGGTTGGTGGGGCCAGTGTCGCTGAACGACGAGTACTACCTGGTCAACAGTGCACCCACGGTTGACACACTAACTCTGAAAACCCGCAATGGCGTTGCGATTGATACATCTGCTTTGCCGGCGTATGTGAGTGGCGGAACCATCACCTTGGCTGCTGTGAAAAACGACCTTGCAGCCGCCGATGCAAAGAACACCATTCGCTGGACTGCTGCACCTGGTGCATTTCGTTACAACGTGTACAAAGACTTCAACGGGGTATGGGGCTACATTGGCCAGGCGCAGGGAACTTCGTTCATCGACGACAACATCACGCCTGACACCACCAAAACACCACCGATACCCAACAACCCATTTGTGGGTACCGGAAACTACCCCGCAGCAGTGGGTTACTTCGAGCAGCGCCGCGTGTTTGGTGGAACCACAAACAGGCCCCAGAACATCTGGATGACCAAAAGCGCCACGGAAAACAACCTGAGCAATTCCATTCCTACCCAGGATGATGATGCGATTGCCTTTAGGGTGCGTGCGCGCGAGTTGAACACCGTTCGACATGTTGTGCCGATCGGAGACTTGCTGCTGCTGACCTCTGGCGCCGAATTCAGGGTGATCAGCCAAAACAGCGACGCACTGACCCCGAATACCATTTCAGCCCGGCCCCAGTCGTACGAAGGTGCAAACAACGTGCAACCCATTTTGACTGGCAGCAAGGTTTTGTTTGCCCAGGCTCGGGGTGGTCGTGTTCGGGAAATGGCCTATGAGTGGGAATCAAGCGGCTACAGCTCGGACGACATCAGCGTGTTGGCCCCGCATTTGTTTGACGACTACACCATCACCGACATGACCTATGCCAAGGCACCCAACAAGATTGGTTGGTTTGTGCGTAGTGATGGGCGATTGCTTGGGCTCACCTACTTGCCTGAGCAGCAGGTGGTGGCCTGGCATCAACACAGCACGCGCAAAGGCAAATTCCGTTCGGTATGCGCAATACCCGAAGGCAATGACGATATTTTGTATGCCGCTGTTGATCGTTACATCAATGGCCAGTGGGTGAAATACATTGAGTGTTCAGCTTCGCGCCGCTTTCAAGACCCAGAAGATTGCTTCTTCGTTGACTCTGGCCTTACCTATGATGGCAGCGTAAATGCTGTACTGACTCTGGATGCCGATGCACAAACTCAAGGTGCAACCGGCGTGCCGTTCTCTGCTTCCGCTGCGGTCTTTGTTGCTGGCGATGTGGGCAGGCGCATTTCCTACCGGTACCAGCTGGTCGACAGTGAAGGCGAAGGCGGTGATTTTCTTACAGCTCAGGCCACAATCACCGGCTTTGTAGATGCAAGCAATGTGACTTGCACAATCAATCGGCCTTTCCCAGCCGACTTGGCCACGATCGATGCCAATGAATGGGCACTGACCGTGACCACCATTTCCGGGCTTGATCATCTTGAAGGTGAAACGGTTTCTATCCTGGGCGACGGTGGTGTTCGCCCAGTGCGGGTGGTGACGGGTGGATCAATCACGCTGGATCAGCCAGCCGCCAAGGTACAGGTGGGGCTTGGGTACTTCTCCGACATTCAAACCTTGCCGTTGTCCATCGAGATTCAAGCCTTCGGACAGGGCTCAGTGAAAAACATCAGCAAATTGTATGTGCGCGTGCACCGTTCTCGCGGCATTTTTGTTGGCCCAGCGTTTGACCGATTGACTGAAGACAAGCCAAGGACCAATGAGCCGTATGGCGCTGCCCCGCGCCTTAAAACCACGCAAATACCGATTGTCATTCACGGCCAGTGGAAGCTGGACACTCCTATTTGTATTCGCCAGGCAGACCCATTGCCTTTGACTGTGCTTGGAATTGTTCCGGAGGTGGACATTGGCGGGTAAAAAGCTGCATTGCCTATTTGGCATTAAAGACGATCTTCATGAGTTTGCCGAAGCTGCGATCAACACCTTGCCGTTGTGTGCCATGAATGCGCCACTGACCTGGTGCCAAGACTTTGGCAGCGTTCAGGCCGGGATTCTGCACCGCGATGACAACTTTCAAATTGAACTGATTGTGGTGCAGCCCAATGTGTGGATTCCCGAGCACGTGCACCCAGGCACAGACACCATCGAATACCCCATCAGTGGCCATGTTCGATTCGTGATCAATGGACAGGCACTCTTCGATGGCTATGACGATGATAGGTTTCTGAGTTTTTCCAAAGGCAAGGGCGTTCGCATCAACCAGGGCGATGTGCATGCTGGCCAAACGCTGCCCATGGGTGCAATGTTCCTTTCTATCCAACGGTGGGACACCAAGCAGCCTGACCACATTGGGAATAACTGGGTGGGTGCGGGTGTATCTGATACACACCACAAAATTATTGAGGGGCTGCGATGAACCAAGGCCAGTTTGTGGCGCCAACGCCAGAGCACATCCAATATATTGCTGAGCACATGCGCGAGGCTGACCGGCAAGAGGTGTTTGCCATGCGAGGCGAGGATGCCGACCTGCACTATGTGTTGGCCAACGCAGTAAAACGATCAACCTGGTGCGTGTGTGGCCTTGCTGCCGATGGAACACCAGTTTCCCTGGTGGGTGTGGCGCCGGTTTCGTTAATCGGTGGTGTGGGGGCCCCGTGGTTATTGGGCACAGACCGGGTGCGGGAATTCAGCGGTGCGCTTATCCGTTATGGCCGCGATTACATTCAGTCCATGACTTCGCAGTATCCACAATTGATCAATTATGTGGATGCGCGAAACACGGCAAGTATTCGCTGGCTCAAGCGGCTGGGCTTCACCATTCATGATGCCGAACCCATTGGCCACCAAGGCTTGCCGTTTCACAAATTCACGATGGGGTAATTATGTGTGAACCAGCCTCCGCGGCAACTCTGGCCTCTGCCTCACAAGGTTTGATGATCGCCGGTACCGTAGCAGGTGCCTATGGCGCTTACAACCAAAGCAAGGCCAGCAAAGCCAGCCTGGAATACCAGGCTTCAGTTGCACGAAACAATGCCGAGTACAGCGAAAGCCAGGCGCGTGATGCCATTCGCCGTGGCCAAGTGGCCGAGAACGATGTTCGCCGCCGCACTGCACAGCTTCGAGGGTCGCAACGTGCGCGCCTGGCTGCCAACGGGATTGACCTTGGCGAAGGCAGCGCGCTGAATATTTTGTTGGACACCGACTATTTCGGTGAGCTGGATGCCTTGAATGTACGGGACAACAGCAACCGAGAAGCTGCTGCGTTGCGCACACAAGGCTCGAACCAGATTGGCAACGCCAACCTGCTGGATGCACGCGCGGGCATGGAAAGCCCTATTGGCGCAGCGCTGCCCACTTTGTTGACTGGTGCTGGTGCAGTGGCCAATTCTTGGTACCGCAATAAATCCCCAATCACCCCCAACTATTCTTTGCCGACCCAGCCAAGCCTTGGTTTCAAAGTGAGGTAAGACATGCCCACCGTACCCAAGTATCAGCAGCAAACCGAGCTGCGTGGTTTACCCAGCGTTCAACAACAAAGCATTGCTTCGCCCGAGTTGCTGGGCGCTGGTGCCCGCCAGACACAAGAGGCTGGCAACGCCTTGTTGCGTGCCGGCGCAGGGCTGAGCAACATTGCAGCCGACATGCAGCAGCGTGAAGACGCTGACATGGTGTTTCAGGCCGAGGCCGCTTTTCGTGAAAGCCTGATTGGCTTTGAGCAAGAGGCGCTGACACGCACTGGCAACAAAGCCTGGGGAATTACCAAGGATGTGGACAAGTGGTTTCAGGACAACGTGGCGAAGTATTCCGAAGGCCTTACCAACGATCGTCAAAGGGCAATATTTAATCAAACTGCAACCAAGATGAAGTTACCGAGCATTGAGCGGTTCTCATCATTTGAGAATCAGCAACGGGTAAAGTCGCTTGAGCAATCCACCAATGCCACTCTTGAAACCCTGATCAACAGCGCGGCCACCACTGCGCAGATGATGAACAGTGAAGAGTTTTCAACTGCTGGTACCACGCAAACTGGGCCAGATGGTAAACCGGTACCCGGGCCACTGAGCGCACTGCAAAGCATGAAGCAAGACGGTTTGCGCCGCCTGGAATTCTATGCTGCTGACACTGGCGAGGATTCAAGCGTAACCAACCTAAAAAAGCAGCTTTACACCAGCAAGTTTCACAAGCAGGTCATTCAGGCGCGCATTGATGCCGACCCCAGCAGCGCCAAGGCTTATTACGAGGCCAACAAGGAAGAGATTGCCGGTGCTGAACGACTGAACCTTGAGGAATTGGTGCGCACTGGCGAAATGAAGGTGAAGGCCCAGTCGTTTGCCGATGCAGCTTTGAACGATGGTTTGACTGAGGTGGACGCCATTCGACAGGCGCGAGAATCGTTTCAAGGCCAAGACGAAGAGTTTGTTGTGGCCGAGATCAAAACCCGCTTTGGTGAACTGAGCCAGGCACGGGAAAGCGATCAACGCCAGGCAGCTGACGAAGCCTACGATGTGTTTTCCAGAACTGGCAGATTGTCATCAATTCCAGCCAGTGTGTTGAACCGCATGGACGGTAAAACGCGACTGGCCTTGCGCAAAGAAGCTCAAAGTATGGCCGAGGGAAGGGCGATCAAGACCGACGACAACGTGTATTACAGTTTGCATCAGGAAGCGATCAATAATCCGGCCGTATTTGCAAAGCGTGATTTGCGCCAGGTGTTCGACAAGCTGAGCCCTTCGGATCGACAGGAAATGATCAAGCTGCAGGGCAAGGTTCAACAGCCAGATGAACTGAAGGACTTGCGCACATACGACCAGCAATTGACCTTGCGGTACCGCGATCTTGGTTGGGACAACAAAGACACCAAACAAAAAGCCCAGTTTGAACGTGCGGCAAACGATGCGATTGTTGCCGAGCAGGTGGCCAATGGCAAGAAGCTGACATTTGATGAGCGTGAAAAGGTGCTCGATCGATTGCTTATTCAGGGTGGCGGTACCTGGTATTCAGCCAGCAAGCGCTTGTTTGAAGTGCAGGGCACAGAGGATGAAGCAGCCTTTGTTCGTGGTTTGGAGCCAGAAAAAAAGACATCCGCCCTGATTCAATCTATTCCGGCAATAGAGCGTCAGCAAATTGAGCAGGCTCTCAGGGCTGACGGTCGACCAGTCACAGAGCAGGCCATTCTTAACCTGTACACAGAAGTGAACCGCTGATGGACAACAAATACCTGGATTACCTGCAATCAAACCCGCAGGCAGCTGAGCCAGCACCAACGGTGAACCAGCCAACAGCAAACCCGTACTCGGAGTATTTGCAAAGCGAAAAGCGTAAGGCCTTGCGATCGAGCATGGTGAGTGCCATGGACGTGGAACCTGATGCTGCTGGCAAAGCACGAAGGCTTGCCCAGCAGTCGGGCATTCCTGCAGCGGTCGTAGAACGGAACCTGCCCGATGTTGAGCGACAAGTTCAGCTGCAACAGTTTGACGGGCTGGTGACCGAAAGCCCACGCTTGGCCAACGAACTGCAGAACCCCGAATTTGCCAAGATTGCCCGCGACGATTTGGACGTGCTCAAACGCATGGAGTCCAAGCTGTATGGTGGGATGAAGCCGATTGAGCGCGGCTTTTTTGGTGCCATCACCGAGCCTGTACAACGAGGCTTCGCTCGAGCGCGTGGTTCAATTTCGATTATTGCCAGCGAGCTGGGCCTGTACGATGGGGCCCCGGAAGAACTTGCAGTGAACCTGGCGCAACGCAATCGAGAGGTTGAACGTTTCCCGATGCCGGCCAATGTGGCAGATGGCTTGACGGAAATTACTCAGTATTCTCGACTGGGAGAAACGGCAAAGGCCGCTGGGGCAATTATCCGCAACCCACAATCTGTGCTGGAAGTGACGCTCGAATCCTTGGGTGCTAGTTCGCCCGGAATTGCTGCTTTTGCACTAGGGTCAGCATTTGGACCTGTTGGCGGTGCTGTAGGCGCAGGAACGGGAAGCTTCGCCGTGGAATATGCAAACACCATTAACGAGGTGGTGACAGAAAGCGGTGGCAGCACAACCGATGCCTTTTCAATTGGCCGCGCGATGGCCAACCCAGAAGTGATGGAGGCAGCGCGCGAGAAGGCATTAAAGCGAGGCATTCCAATTGCATTGTTTGATGCACTTACCGCGGGTGTGGCGGGTCGATTGCTGGCTGGCGCCACTTCGTCAACCGGATCAGTTGCAGCACGCACGGCTGGTGAATTGGGTATTCAGGCGACTGGTGGCGCAGCTGGTGAAGCAACTGCACAGGGTTTGACTGGTGAATTCAATCCCGGCGAAATTCTGCTTGAGGCATTTGCCGAAATTCCAACGGCCATTATTGAGGTGCCAGCCAATTACCGGGATGCGCGCGGTGCAGCCAGAATGCGCGACACGATCGCAGCGGCTGAGAAGGTGCAACAACAGATTCAAGCGCAAGTTAACCAGGCACAGGGCGCAGAGCAAAATGCCCAAGTACTGCGTGACATGGCAGCGGACAGCAGCGCCAGTAAGGCCCGAGAGCGCGACCCAAAGGCGTTTGAGCAGTACATCGACCGTGTTGTTGAAGACGGCCCAGTTCAGGACCTGTACATCGATGCCCAAACACTGGTGAACAAGTTGAACCAGTCTGGTATCAGCGTGGCTGAATTGAGCCAGGCCTCCCCAAGTGTTGCCGCACAGTTGCCCGAGGCCTTGGCTGCCGGCGGCGATATTGTGATTCCCGTATCGGAATACATGGCGAGGGTGGCGGGTACCGGGCTGGATGAAGCGCTGATTCCTTCCTTGCGCACCGATGTAAGCGCCATGAGCGAGGAACAGGCTCAGGTGTTTTACCAGGAGCAAACGCAGGTTTTCCAGCAGGAAGCTGAGCGTGTAATTGGCCAACAAGCGCAGACCGACGCTTTTATGGAGAGTGCTGACCAGGTAGAGGGGCAGTTACTCGAGCAACTGAACAAGGCCGGTCGCTTTCAGCCTCGTTCAAACGAACTGAAAGCCAGCTTTGCCAAGTCGTTTTATTCCACCTTGGCCGATACCTTGGGTGTAACCCCGACCGAGGCTTTTGAGCGGTACCCATTGCAGATTCGGGCAGACTTTCTGCCTGATTTGGCAGGTGGCGGGCGGTTTGATCAGGCAAAAGCTGATGAACCAGTAATGGACTTTGAGCAGGCGCGTGAATATTTCAAAGCCAATTTGCAGGGTAAAGAAATTGATAGGCCAGGCCTGGGTAAGGTAAGAATTACCGGAAAGGGATGGAAAAAGTTTAAGGGTGGGGTGAAGGCCGATCCCTCAAAAACAGATTTATTGCAGTTTATTCCCGATGTTATTCAGTCCGGTGAATACATCGGACGCTTTCCTTTGGATAAGGTGCGTAGCGATGACATTGTGGCGTTTCATCACATTCAGAAGACCGTACAACTTCGCGGCAACGACGTTCGAGTAGGTGTGACGCTGGGTGAGGATCAGTTCGGCAATTTGTTTTACAACATCAACCGTGATCCAGATGCGCTGCTTCAAAAGAAAAAGGGCTCTGATGTTACCGGGGAAATAGCCCCGGGTTCAGAACCCTCGGAGGGTGCGAACACCCTGAGTCAAAGTGTATTGGATGATGGGTCTGAGGTCAATATTGAGATTTTGGAGCAAGGAGAACGCGGCTCAATCGCCTTTGGCAACGACATAACCCAAACGCCTTCAGTGCTTACACTGGCCGCTGGTTCAGACCTCAGCACCTTTTTCCATGAAAGTGGCCACTTCTTCCTTGAGGTGTATTCCGACTTGGCCAGCAGGCCAGATGCACCAGCTCGAGTGCAAAGCGACATGGCCGCGATTCTGGACTGGATGGGTGTAAAAGGTTCGCCCGAGCTTACGCCCTTGCAACAGTGGCGGGCAATGAGCATTGATGAACGCCGCCCCATGCATGAAAAGTTTGCCCGTGGGTTTGAGGCTTATTTAATCAAAGGCGAGGCACCCAGCCTTGAACTGCGCGACGCTTTCCGCACCTTCAGTGCCTGGATCAAGAATGTGTACAAGAACCTGTTGGCTCAGTTCCGTGGCAATACTGACCGCGCATTGGACACCAACCTGAGCCCGGAAATTCGCCAGGTGATGGACCGTATGCTGGCCACTGATGCGCAAATTCAACAGGCCGAGTTTGCCCGCTCGATGTTCCCCACCGTCCAAACCGCTGAAGAAGCAGGCATGAACCAGGAGCAGTGGGAGGCATACCAGGCGAAAGGCAAAGACGCGACCGCCACCGCTGTTGAGCAGTTGCAGCGCAAGAGCCTGGCCGACATGAAGTGGTTTGCTAATGCCAAGGGTAAGGCGATCAAGGAAATTCAAGCCAGAGCGCGAGATATTCGAAAACAAATGATGGCTGATGTTACGGCTGAAGTGATGGCTCGACCAATTTATCAAGCCTGGCAGTTTCTCAAATCAAAATCAGATGGACCAGATACCCCGGCTGGTAAGTTTTCGGTGGAAGCGCTTTCTGAAATGTATGGCGGCAAGGGCGATTCTGGGTTTGATAAATATGCCCTGCTGGATTGGCAGCGCTTAACCTCAGAAAGAATGACTTCAGCGAAAGAGGGCATTCATCCTGATTATGTTGCTGATATGTTTGGTTTTTCTTCTGGCGATGATTTGGTTCGGATGTTGATTAAAGCTGAAAAACCATCCGAGGTAATTGAACGTTTAACTGACGAACGCCTTTTGCAAGAGTATTCCGAGCTGGCCACCGCTGAGCAAATTGAGCGTGCAGCGGAAGAAGCAATTCACAATGACGCCCGCGCCCGCTTTGTGGCCACAGAGCTTGAGGCACTGAATCAAATCAATAACCAGCGCGAGAGAACCCCGCGCGGTGGTTCGGTAAACCTGATTTTGAAGGCCGCTAAACAGTTTGCCAGAGATATAGTGGGGCGCAAAAAGCTGAAGGATATTCGCCCAAGCCAGTTTGCCAATGCCGAGTCGAAGGCAGGGCGCGAAGCCATGGCAGCACAGAAGGCGGGAGATTATGCCGCGCTGGCACAGGCCAAGCGAAATCAGGTATTGAACGGCGCTGTAACCAAAGAAGCCGTGGCGGCACTGGATGAAATAGCGAAAATCAGGAAGTTTTTCACTTTTGTAACCAAAGGCAACAATAAAACTTTGGTTGAAAAAGGACGAAACCCAGACATCGTAAATGCAGCTAGGGCAATTCTTTCGGCTTACGGGTTGGCTCCTCGACTCAAGAATAGCGCACAGGAGTACATGGAGGTTCTGAAGCGTGAAGACCCGCGGATGTTTGAGTCATTAAATCCATCTGTGGAAAGAGCGATTGCAGATGCAAAGCCGCTCAATGAGCTGACCCTTGATGAGCTGCGCGTTTTAAACCAAGAAATCGATTCAATGTGGAACGCTGCCAAGCGCATGCGTGAAATAGAAATTGATGGAAAGAAAGTTAATCTTGATGACATTGCCGCAGCTGTAGGTGATCGAATCAACGAGATAGGCGTTCCAAGTGAAGTGCCCGGTGAAAAAAGTGCACTTACTGACCAAGACCGTGCGCGAAAGGGTTTGCAGTTTGCCGGAGCCCTGCTTAGGCGCGTTGAGCAATGGGCGGAAGCAAAAGACGGCAAGTTTGGTGGCCCGTTCTTGCGTTACATTTTCCAGCCAGTTAAAGAAGCGGCAGACCGGTACCGTACAGACAGGATGAAATACAGAAAGCAATATGCGGAACTGGTCAAGGAAGTGGCACCGAACATCCAGAAAGGTAAAATTGAAGCACCTGAGCTTGGGTATACCTTCGGAGCCGGGAAAAACGGTGTTGGCACGGCGGAATTACTGCATGCGATATTGCACACGGGCAATGAATCAAATAAACGAAAGTTGCTACTTGGCAGGAAGTGGGCAACACAAAACCCTGACGGCTCTCTTGATACATCGCGGTGGGATAACTTCATTAACAGAATGCATGCCGATGGGCTGCTAAAAAAAGAGCATTACGATTTTGCACAGGGCGTATGGGATTTACTTGAGGAAATGAAGCCACTTGCCCAAAAGGCCCATCGCGATGTCTATGGTCGGTATTTTGATGAAGTGACGGCTGATGGTTTTGACACTCCGTTTGGGGTTTATAAGGGTGGCTATGTGCCCGCGCAAGCAGACCCGGAGATTGTTCCTGATGCGGCTTTGCGCAAACTGGCCGAGGCAGAAAACGAGAACATGGCCTTTTCATTTCCATCGACATCCAAAGGTTTTACCAAGTCACGGACTGAGTACAACAGGCCGCTCGTTTTAGACCTTAGAACACTTGCCCAGCACATAGACAAAGTTTTGCTGTTTTCCCACATGGAAGCCCCGGTGCGAGATGTTCAGCGGCTTTTAATGAGGAAGGAGGTAAGCTACGGCTTAAACAGGATGGACCCAGCGGCCTACGAGGGTATGCTGATACCCTGGTTGAACCGGTCAGCACGGCAACAGGTTGAAACGCCTATTGTTGGTGACGGTCGGGTTTCTCGTGTTCTTTCTGTCGTGAGAAATCGGGCCGGTATGCAGCTGATGTTTGGAAATATATCGAACACGCTTCAACAAATTACAGGCTTTGTCAGTATTTTTGGAGCAGGCATAAAGCCTTCATACATCAAGCGCGCAACCGCTCAATACATTTCGAATCCACGAAAAACCAGCGAATTGGTGGCTGAAGCCTCAATTGCGATGCGTGATCGTATGCAAAACGAAATAGCAGCGATAAATGATTCAATGAGCCAAATTCTTTTGAATCCAACGCTGTATCAAAATGCTCAAGCTTGGTCGCAAAAGCACGCTTATTTTCTTCAAGCGGCGTTTGATAACGTGATAAGCCCAATCGTTTGGCTTGGGGCATACAACCAAGCTCTATCTGAAAAAATGAGCGATCAAGACGCTGTGCGTTTTGCAGATGGAGTTGTTCGAAAAACTCAAGGGTCAAACCAAGCTGAGGATGTGAGCAGAATTGAAACTGGCCCGGCATATGCCAGGATGTCCACTCAGTTTTTTGGCCATTTCAATATGGTGGCGAACACCACTGTTACTGGGCTGCAGCAGGTGGCGAGCGATGTCGGCTTGGTTAAGGGGGCTGGCCGAGCCTTGGGTATCGTTTTTTTTGGTGTTCTAGCTCCCGCCTGGATTGCAGAGGCAATTGCAATAGCGTTTCGTGGCGGCCCAGAAGATGAGGATGATGACGGTTACTTAGATGACTGGTTGTCTCAAGCTATTGGCATGGGCACTTTAAAAACTTTGCTGGCTGGTATTCCATTTGTTGGCCAATTAGCCAATGCCGGTATCAATCGTTTCAACGGTAACCCGATGGATGATCGGGTGGGCGCCTCACCAGCGGTGAGCCTGCTTGAGTCTTCAGTTGGAGCACCTTCTACAGTTTATAAAGCCATGGTTGAAGATGGAAGTAAGGCTCGTGCTGTGAAAGATGTTGCTACAGCCGTGGGTATTGTTACTGGTTTGCCAGCCATGGCCGCATCTAGACCAATAAGTTACCTTGTTGGAGTGGCAGATGGGCAAATAGAGCCTACCAGCCCGGTCGATGCTGTGCGCGGCCTTGTGACGGGGACACCAAGCAAAGAAAGCCGTCAATAAATTAAAGGCTGGGTTGCCTGGGAAGAAGGTGAAGCACCGGCCACTTCAATTCTGCTTGGCCCACCCTCACGAGATTGATGGGGTGCGCTTAACCCCGGCGATGCACGTGAAAATTCGTGCATCGCCAAGGGGTACCGCACATGACAGTTCAAAGCACAGATCGCAAAGCAGGGCCGTTTTTCGGCGGCACCATTCTCCCGTTCGAATTCAAAGTTTTCTCAAAAGAAGACATTCAGGTTATTTGGACCAGTGCCGCTGGTGTTGAAAGCATCTTGGTACTGGACAGCGAATACTCTGTAACCCTGAACCCAGATCAAGACAACACACCAGGCGGTTCGGTCACATTGAACACCGCAATTTCCGGTGGGGCAAATACTGTAATTATTGGTGACCTTATTTATGATCAAGGCACCGATATTCGAAACCAATCAGGTTTTGAACCCGAGACTATTGAAGACGCGCTGGATCGCGTGACGATTCTGGTACAACAGCTGCTTGAAATGGCAAAACGAACATTGCGCATTCCAGCATCTTCCAGTTCATCGATCAGCACTCAACTTCCCCAGCCTACCGCAGGAAACGTGCTGGGCTGGAACGGCGAAGCCAATCAACTGGTAAATCTATCCCCGCAAGACATTGCCACCACGGTGGCTTTTGGTACCGCTTTTGTGGACCAGTTCGAAGGCGACGATGTTGAAACCGAGTTTTCACTAAGCGCAAACCCAGCGCTGCTGGCCAACATGGATGTGCAGGTTGATGGCGTTTCACTGCGCAACGGGATTGATTTTGTGCTGCTGGCCGGCGCTGTAATCAAGTTTACAACCCCACCTGCTGCGCCCAGCGTGCCAGGAGAGCCCAATATTCAAGTTCGTGGAACCGTGGCAGTTCCACAAGGGTTTGATACCGCTGATGTGGTTGTTACGCAGTTGCCGGAGTCGGGTTTATGGACGACTGTGCAGGGGTTTATTAACCGGATTGTGTCGAGCATTGGGGCTTCGATTGTTGGATTTATTCAGAATGGCGTATACGCTATACAGCGGAGTGTTCAAGATAAACTTCGAGAATATGTGAGTGTTTCAGATTACGCCAGCTTTCAAGACGCAATTAACACCGGAAGGCATGTCACTATTCCAGATGGGGTTATGGTCACGGTTTCCGAGGCTTTGACCGGATTAGTTCCTGGACAAGTGATTAAGGTTCAAGGAGTCGTCTTAGCTCAAGTCGCAAAGTGGCTGGGTATTGATGGTGCAGATTATACAAAGGTAGTTGGCTTTGGTGGCGAGGTTCGTTTTGACTCAGCCGTTATCAACAACCGTGACGGAGTAAGTAGCATTGGCGCTGGTATTCACATCACCAATTCTTCTTACGTTGAAGTGTCCGGCCTAAAAGTCACGGCACTCAACAGCGACCGCACACTGACTTCGTTCGTTGTAGGCACCAAAAGTTCAGTGGGTTCTGTCGTCAGAGACAACGTGCTGACTAATATCGGTATTGGCGTGATTGCTGGATGGACTGACGATGTAACTCAGCAAGACTTGAACGACGTTCCAACAAGTAAATGGACGATTAAGAAAAACACATTCAACAATTGCGGTCGCGCGGCTTATGCAAACATCATGATCCGCTCAAAGAACAATTCGTTCTCTCGAACAGACCCTTACGCTTACACAGCGCACCGAATCATTGGCAATAAAACCAACGGGCTTGGCGGCGGCGGCGCATCGGACATTGCCATTGAATACTGGTCAAATGGTGGCGTGATTCGGGACAACGTGCTAATTGGCAATGATGTTGATACGTTTTCACATATTGCTATTTCATGCGCCAAGGCCTACGACAAAACAATTACAGGTAACGAAATTCGCGGCGCTTGGAATTACCAGGGCATTGAGCTTGCAACTTGCGACTCTTGCATTGTTTCAAACAACAAAATATATGGCTTGACCAACGCAGACGCGAACTGTGCGGCTGTAGGTGTTTCTGTGGCTGTTGTTGGTGATCCAGCATCTAATTCGAACATCATTCAAGGTAATGCTTTCGTAGATTGTAAGGTAGGTGTTTTAACTGGTGGCGCATCAACTGCCGTGCCTTATGCTGCAAAAACGGTGATTACTGGAAACAGTTTTGAAGGCACTACCCAAAGGTCGGTCTATAACTTCGGGCAAAACACGCTTATTTCTGGGAACTCATTTAAAGGAGCAACTCCTGTTGAGGTGCTCTATGGCTCTGTAGATGTTGTTGGAAACTACATCACGACAACTTCACCATTTGCTCTTTATGCACTTGCAACAGCAGGTGAGGTGAACGTAAAAAACAACAAATTTGAAGGCTGGGGAACATCTGGTCAAAATGGAGCGATTTACTTTACTCATGCCGCTAGCGGGCAAATTGTTGGCAACAAGTTTCTTTCTGATGGCCGCTCTCAAAGCGGATGGTCATTTGGGATGGTCGCGTTGGTTAAGCCCAGCGCAGCCGGGTCGGCAAACGATACGCCGCACTTTGTTGGGAATGATAATTTCTATAGTGGCGTTTTGGCTCAATTACCTTCTGCGGTTGGTGCATACGGCCCATTTAACACGGGAATTGGACGATCCTACTATTCAGACATGTTTGTTTCAGGGGTGCCGAATAAAGTTATATTTGGTGGTTCAGCCCCCACAGCCGGAACTTGGGCGGTCGGTGATCGGTGTATGAACACTGCGCCCGCTGCAAGCGGAAACATTGGGTGGGTTTGTGTAACAGCGGGAACTCCTGGAACATGGAAAACGTTTGGAGCTATTTCTGCGTAAAGTTTTAATGATTTGATTGATAAAGCAATAGTTTTTTTCCAACGGTGCACATACCAACCATCACATTTCCTACCATGAGCCTCACTGATTAATCGGTGGGGCCTTTTTCATGGTGCGCTTAAAACCGCTCCACCTTATTAGCATTGTTCCAGTTACACACAACCTGAGACCCTGCAATGAAAGTTGAAGATACCGCTGTTTTTTTCTCAAACAGAACAACCGAGGCCGGTGCAATCACCGGCGTAGTGGGGTGGATGGCCTCAGTCAATTGGATTGGTTGGGCTGGTGTGTTCATCGCGCTGCTTGGCCTGTTTGCAAATCTGTATTACCAACGTCGCCGTGATCGTCGTGAACAGGCTGAAAGCGAAGCCCGCTTGGAAGCACTTCGCAGGCAGCGTAACCCATGATTACCTTTCGGCAAAAAGTAGGCGGAGCTGTACTGGCTGCCTCTGCCACGCTGGTTGGTACCGTGGCCATGTGGGAGGGCACTGAGTATGTGCCTTACCGCGACATTGTTGGGGTGCTCACCGTGTGCCAGGGATACACCGGCCCCGGCATTGTGCCTGGCAAGGTGTACACCAAGGCTGAGTGCGACCAGCTGCTGGTGCAGGAATTGACCCACCATGGCCAAGGCGTGCTGAAGTGCACCAAAGTGCCGCTCAACCAAAACCAATACGATGCACTGGTTTCGTTTACTTACAACGTTGGGGTGGGTGCGTACTGTGGCAGCACACTGGTTCGAAAGCTGAACCAGGGCGATTACACCGGAGCTTGCAATGAGCTTCGCCGCTGGGTGTATGCCGGTGGCAAACGTGTTCAGGGGTTGGCCAACCGGCGAGAGTCGGAAAGGGCGCTTTGCTTGAAGCCCATGCCCACGCCCGATATCCCAGTTGAGGTGGCCACATCATGAAGCTGCCCAGTGCATTTACGGCTGTGGTGTTCATGGTCATACCCGTGGCGCTTTTGCTGCTGGGCTTTTACGCCGGCGTAAAGATGGAGGGTGGTACCGCAGCCAAGGAAAAGCTCAAGCTCCAGGAGCAGCACACCGAGCAGCTGGCCAAGGCCTTTGAAGACTACCAGGCCAAGATCGAGGCCCAACGCAAACGTGATAAGGAAGTGATTGATGGATACATTGCCGAATTGGCTCAAGTTGACAGCCGGTACCGTGAGCTTACTCGCACTGACCGCCTGCGCCTCCCTAGGTCAGTCTGTGATCCAGACCCCGTGCCCACCAACTCCCCAGGTGAATCCCGCCTTGCTGAAGGAGTTGCCCCCACCGTTGTACTTCCAGAACGAGTTGAAGCGGATCTTCGACAGCTCGCACGAACAGCCGATGAAGTGACGGCTCAGTGTCGGGCAATCTTGCAAGGTCAAGATGGGTAGTTTTGATGCGATAATAACGCAAGTGAAATTCAAGTGACTTTCAAGTGAATTAGGGTACAAAACAGGCCCTTTTTGGGTAGCGGGGCCAGTTTAAATGTTAATAAAAACAACGACTTATAAGTGCGGTAATGGCTACGAACCAAGGGGTCGTGGGTTCGAATCCTGCCAGCCGCACCAAATTAAAAAAACCCTCGCTCAAAAGGCGAGGGTTTTTTGTTATTCAGGCTCTAAAAAAAACAAATGTTCTCAATACCCGTCGTCGTTGTTGCCATTTTCTTTATCGGCGCAGGCATTCTGCATTTTGTGCTGCTGGATTTTTTCTCCAGCATCGTGCCTCCGTATTTCAGCAATCCGGAAGCACTTGTCAAAATCAGCGGTGTTTTCGAAATTCTGGGCGGCATTGGCATTTTGATTGAACGCACCCGCCAGTGGGCTGCGTATGGGTTGATTGCGCTTTGTGTGGCTGTGCTACCCGCCAATATTCACATGGCCATGCACCCGGATCAATTTGCCGATATTCCCGTGGTTCTTCTGTATTTGCGCTTGCCCTTGCAGGCTTTGGTGATCTGGGTCATCTGGAAGGCCGGTCAAAGCAGGCACTTCCAAAAATAGAATAACGATTACAGTTCTCTGCGGTACACTTTAAAAAAATACAACGCAGAGGAGACGAAAACAATGTTGAAGCCAGGTCTGATGATGAAGCAGGAGATGCTGCTTTCTTCAATTTTGGTGCATGCCGAACGTTTTTACGGCTGGCAAGAAGTAGTGAGCCGCAGGGTTGAAGGTGACTTGCACCGAATCACTTTCAAGGCCATGGCAGCACGTGCCAGGCAACTTGCCAATGCATTGCATGCCTTGAACATTCAGCAGGGCGAGAACATTGCCACGATTGCGTGGAACAGTCATCGCCACATCGAAGTTTATTATGCCGTGGCGGGCATGGGGGCGATTACTCACACTTTGAACCCCAGATACACGCCTCAGCAGTTGATTTACATTATCAACCACGCACAAGACTCCACCATCTTTTTCGACCTCACCTTTGCGCCCCTGATCAAGGCGATCGCTCCGCATTGCCCCAGCGTTAAAAACTGGATTTTGTTGATTGATGAAAACAAAATGCCCGCAGAACCGCCCGTGGCCGGTTTGTTGAATTACGAAACCTTGCTCAAGGCGCAAAACGATGACTATGTGTGGCCTGAATTTGATGAAAATTCAGCTTGCACCCTGTGTTACACCTCCGGCACCACGGGCAATCCAAAAGGCATTCTGTATTCGCACCGGTCCACCATGTTGCACGCCATGATGTCCAATTGCGCGGATGCAATTGCGTTGACCCGAAAGGACACTTTATTGCCCGTTGTGCCCATGTTTCATGTGAATGCTTGGGGCTTGCCCTATGCCGCGTTGATGACAGGCTGCAAACTGGTCATGCCTGGTCCGCAACTGGATGGCCCTTCTATTTACAGTTTGCTGGAAAGCGAGAAGGTAACCGTGGCCGCGGGCGTACCGACCATTTGGCTGGGTTTGATCAATCACATGAAGCAAAACGGACTGACGTTCAGTACCTTGAAACGCTCGCTGGTGGGTGGCTCGGCCGTGCCCGTCAGTTTGATCAAAGAATTTGACGAAATGGGTGTGGAGCTGATGCAGGGTTGGGGCAGCACAGAAATGTCGCCCTTGGGTACAGTTTCCAAACTGAGCGGTGATGAGCGCAGTTTGCCCAAACAGGAGCAATACGAGATTGTCGCCAAGCAAGGGCGCACCATTTTTGGCGTGGACATGAAATTGCTGGCTGAAGATGGCACTGAATTGCCCTGGGATTTTGAGCAAAGCGGCGAGTTGCATGTGCGTGGCCACTGGGTATTGCACGAGTACTACGGTGGTGATGGTGCAAAAGCCTTCAGCCACGATGCCACGGGGAAACGCTGGTTTGCCACTGGAGACGTGGCCCGCATGGCGCCGGACGGCTTGATGCAAATTACTGATCGCACCAAAGACGTGATCAAATCGGGCGGGGAGTGGATCAGTTCAATTGATCTTGAAAACATTGCCATGTCTCACCCGGCGGTGCTTCAGTCTGCGGTGATCGCCATTCCCCATGAAAAGTGGAACGAGCGCCCCCTGCTGATTGTTGTGAAAAGGCCTGGTGCAGAAGTCAGCAAACAAGACATTCTGAATTTCTATGAAGGCCGTATTACCAAAATGCACATTCCCGACGATGTTGAGTTTGTAGACGCCATGCCGATTGGCGCAACAGGCAAGGTGCAAAAGTCGGAGTTGCGAGAGAAATTCAAAGGCTTGCGATTTGTGTAAGTGCGACAGAATGTATAAGGAAAGTTAAATTGTGAAATTTTCATCATTTAATGGTTTAACTTTTCAATCATTGCTTTATCCTTGCCCTTTAACAATCAAGATGGGGCAGTCCAAGCATGTTGCGTTTGTTAATTTCCCTGTGTTTGCTGATGAGCAGCCTGCAGGCCCAAGCACAGCAACCGGTCTACAGGTTCTCGCCAGTTAATCAATGGGACATTCCCAAAACAGCGGCCTACTGGAACCCGATTATTCAATATGTCAGCCAGCAAAGTGGTGTTCAGCTTGAACTCAAAATCGGCAGAACTTCTGCCGATACCACTGCCTACGTATTGGCTCAAGAAGTCGAGTTTGTGTTTTCAAATCATCTGTTCAGCCCAGAGCGTGACAAGTTGGGCTGGAAGGTTTTTGGGCGACGCACCGGGCCTGCCTTGCAGGGTCAGATCGCGGTACTCGACAATTCTCCAATTCGAACGCTTGAAGAGCTGAGCAAGCAAGACATGGTTTTTGCTGGCCCGGAGGCTTTCGTTGGCTACCGGGTGCCACAGGCTGAATTGATGAATCGCGGAATCGAGGTGAATGCAGTATTTGCGGGCAACCAGAACGCGGCATTTGCTCAATTGTTGGCAGGCAAAGCAAAAGCAGTGGGCAGCAATTCGGCTTTGATCGATGGTTTCACAGAAAAGCAGGGCACCAAATTCCGGGTGCTTTGGACGTCGGAGTCTTACCTGGATTTGGCTTTGATGGCTTCTGGCAAGGTGAGCACAAAAGATGTACGTGCCGTCACCAACGCTTTTATCAATATGCACAAAAGCAAAGCAGGTGCATTGATTCTCGAGCAGGCCTCCGCGTCGGTGGGTATGGATCCGAACAGCCACTTCCTGCCTGCCTATGACAAGGATTATGAAAGTTATCGCCGTTTTTATGCCACTGCACCCATGGCGGTGCGTTAATGCCAGTGTGACCTTGCGATGAAGCGAATTCGTCTATTGCCATCATCGCTGATTGGTCGCGTGTTTTTGTTATACACCGTGGCTTTGCTTTTGTTCGTTACCATCAGTTTTGTAGCGTTCTCTCGTTTTCAATACCACAGTACGCTGGAAGAGGCTCAAGACTCGGCCAACATGATGATCGAAGTTGTTGCTCAAACCGTGTCAGACAGCGCGGTAATCGGCGATTACGACACCATTCAGCGCACATTGAACAAGGCAATTGCAGGCTCCCGGTTTGCATCTGCCAAGTTTATTGATTTGACGGGGGGCATTATTCGAAGTGAAAATTCTGCCATTCTAAAAAGCACTGCCCCCGCTTGGTTGCGGGACAAAGTGGCCGAGCAACTTTACGACGTGAACCGGGCCATTAACGCTGGTGGTTATGACTACGGCGTGCTGCGCTTTACCTTTGCCGTCGATGCGATTGCTGAAGGTTTTTGGGGCTTGATTCGTGTGGCCATGCTCAGTGCTGTTGGTGGTTTGATTGGTGGCATGTTGATTATTTGGTTTCCCTTGAAACGTTGGTTGGGTGCACTTGAACGCGTTGAAACCTTTGACGTCGTGCCGTCCAGTGACATTGGCGATGACTCAGAATTGTTGATTGAGAATTTGCCCACCGAGTTTCGACCTGCCTTCGAGAAGTTGAAGCGAACCACAGAACACTTGGACGGTGAGTCCAAAGCCAAAGAAGTTGCAGAAAGTGCCAACCGCGCCAAAAGCGAATTTCTCGCCAATATGAGTCATGAAATTCGAACTCCGCTCAATGGCATTATCGGCATGACCGAACTGGCGCTGGAAACCAAACTGACCAAGGTTCAACGAGAGTTTTTGCAGGTGGCCAACGACTCGGCCAACACCTTGTTGTTGATCGTGAATGAAATACTGGACTTCTCGAAAATTGAAGCAGGCATGATGACCATTGACACGGTGGTGTTCGATCCAAAGCGAATATTTGAACAGGCATTGGGCCCCATGATTCCACGGGCCAAATCAAAATGCCTGGAGTTGCAGTGCACTTTCTCAGAGGGTTTCCCAAAAGAATTTGCTGGCGACCCGGTACGCCTTTTGCAAATCATCAACAATATGGTGGGCAATGCGATCAAATTCACAGAGCGCGGTGGCGTATACATTCAAGTGCAGGCAGGCAAAGATATGCACGGGGCTCAATTGCTGAAATGCTCAATTCGCGACACCGGCATTGGCGTACCGTTTGAAAAGGTCAGTGCAATTTTCAAGCCTTTTGAGCAGGCCGACTCGTCGATAACTCGAAATTTTGGAGGCACGGGCCTTGGGCTGACCATTACCCGAAGATTGGTGGAGTTGATGCGTGGCGAAGTGTGGCTAGAGAGTCAGGTGGGTGTGGGCAGCACCTTCCATTTCTCTCTGCCAGAAATGCGTTAATGGGTGGCAATTAGCGACTGGCTTTGGGGCCCCACAATTCCTCAAGGCGTTTGTCCCGTCCACAGCCGTTGCGGTAATAGCCGTAGCGAATAGGGTTTTTAATGTAGTAGTCCTGGTGGTATTCCTCAGCGGGATAAAATTTCACCACCGGCGCAACTTCCGTGTAAATGGTTTTGAATTTGCCAGTGGCCTGCAGTTTGGCTTTGCTGGCTTCAGCAACTTTTTTCTGTTCCTCATTCAGGTAATAAAACCCGCTTCGGTATTGGGTGCCACCATCGCAAAACTGGCGGTTTTTCACGGTGGGGTCGATGGTTTTCCAGAAGTACTCGACCAATTGGCTGTAGCTTACTTTGGTGTCGTCGTAAGTCACTTCAACCACTTCGGTGTGGTCCGTGCGGCCGGCACTTACTACCTTGTAATCCGGGTCTTTGTATTGCCCACCGGCGTAGCCTGAAATTGTTTTCAACACGCCAGGCACTTTGTCAAAGTCAGCCTCGGTGCACCAAAAGCAGCCGCCTCCAAACACCGCGGTTTTTGTTTCAGCCTGTGCGCCTGTCGCAGCAAGCAAGCCCAAGGCTACGGTCAAGGTTGTTTTGAGTTTCATATATGTCATTTTTTTACGCCTTGCGCACTGTGGGTAATGTTTGGCCTTCGGGAACGAACGCCAATGCCAAGCCGTTGTTGCAGTATCGCTTGCCGGTCGGGGCAGGGCCGTCGTCAAACACATGGCCCTGGTGGCCGCCACAATTGCTGCAGTGGTATTCGGTGCGCGGCAAAATCAGTTTGTAATCGGTTTTGGTATTCAATGCGCCTTTGTTGGCATCATAAAAACTGGGCCAACCAGTGCCACTGTCGTATTTGAATTGGGAAGGAAACAGCGGCAGGTTGCAGGCCGCGCACACATACGTGCCTTTGCGTTTCTCGTCGTTCAAGGGGCTGGAGAATGGGCGTTCAGTGGCCTCTTTGAACAGCACGTTGTACTGGTCTTTCTTGATGATTTTCAGCCATTCGGCTTCCGACTTATTCAGCTTGTTCATACTTGCAACCGAGCTCATGGGTTTTGTGAAAAACAGACCTGCGCCAATTGCGGCCAAACCTGCGATAACTGTACGACGTTGCATGGTGGTGTTTCCTTGTTTATCAATTACTCAATCAATATTCAGCTGCACTGGCTCAAGGCTTTTGGTGCATTCAATGCTTGAAGAACGGTATTGGATTCATTGTTCTCAACAATAACGCCCAGTCCTACATTACTCTGGTTCCAGTCGGCTGGCAGTGTGTGCCTGAACACCTGTATTCTGGATCCGGGGGATACCTTTTTCGCATCGCTCAAGTGTCGAACCACCCGATCATGCTTCAATAACTCTCCCCGATTTTCTCCTGCTTTCACTTGTTGGCTTAAATTGTCTTCGTAAAAGGCAACAAACACGCGCCCACCGGAATAACGCTCATCAAGCCATTCGGTTTTTACCTGGATTTCGACCTGATTGGCAGCCTTTCGTTCAAGCGAAACTTGCAGGCCCACGGGGGCTTTGTCTTGTTGCATCGCCGACAATCTCTGAGGTATAAGCCCTGCCTGGCCCCAGCGGCGAACTTCCCGGTTCGAGAATACATACTGCGGTGTGTAAATTTGACTTACATTTCCAGCCCGTTTGTGGGCGTATTGCCGCTCGGTGAATTGCTTTTTGGAGTAGGGGTCTTCCCAGCCAATGTAATTCCAGTAATCCACATGGAATGAAAGCGCCAAAATACTGCTTGATCGTTCCGGGGTAGTGAGTTGGCTGCTTAGCCAACGGTCGGCAGGCGGGCAACTGCTACAGCCTTCGGAGGTGTAAAGCTCGGCGACAATCATGCGCTCAGCGGGACTTGTCCATTTGCAAGTGCCTTGCTGGCCCCAAACAGGCGCAGAGCCAAGCCCGAGAAGAGCCAAGGCACCAGTGCCTGCCATGAAGTTCAAGCAATTTGTCATACAACCCTCCGCCTGCCGCGTTTTGTTCAGGAAGGTATTCGCCGGATTTCACCGAAAGGTTACATCGCGATGCTTAGCAAATTCTGCGATTGTTAACAAGTGTGGCAAGTCCTGTGGCTACTCCGACTAAGTGACCCGTGGGTAATTTACTTACCCTGTTAGAGTTAACCTGCCTCGAAAAACCAAGTGTTGAGGCCAATTTCATAAAAACAGGAGAATGGGATGAAACTAAAAGCCTTGCTCGCGTCAGCCTTGCTGACCACTACTTTTGCTGTGCACGCACAAGACAAACCTGTGGTGCAGTTCATTGCCACAGGCGGCACCATTGCAATGAAAATTGACCCGGTGAAAAACGCCCCCGTGCCAGCCATTTCAGGTGAAGACCTGTTGGCTACAGTGCCGGATGTGGGCAAATACGCCAACATTCAGGTCAAAAGCTTGTCCAATGTGCCTTCTGACTACATGGACCCGCCACGTTGGGTGCAATTGACCAAGGAAGTGAATGCAGCCTTGGTTCGTCCTGAAGTTGCTGGTGTGATTGTTTCTCATGGCACCGATACGCTTGAAGAAACAGCATTTTGGTTGGACCTCACCGTGCGTTCAGAGAAACCGGTGGTGTTGATCGGTGCACAGCGAAATGCCTCGTCGTCTGATTTTGACGGTCCTCGCAATTTGCTGAATGCAGTGCGCATCGCCGTGGATGCACAGTCCAAAAACAAGGGCGTAATGCTGGCCATGAATAATCAGATCAACGCTGCGCGTTACGTGACCAAAACCCACACTCAGAATGTTGAAACCTTCCAAAGCGGTGCGTTTGGTTTGATTGGTGAGGTTTATCCAGACCGTGTCATGTACGCCACCACACCGCTGCGTCGCCAAACATTTCAGCTGGTCGATGGTCCCATGCCTGAAGTAGAAATTGTCGCCATGTATGGCGGTGCCACGGGTGCGGCTTTGCGCAATGCGGTTGATCGTGGTGTGAAGGGCATTGTGGTTCAGGCGTTGGGTATGGGCAATATGAACGTGCCCATGTTTGAAGCCGTTCAATATGCCTTGTCGAAGAATGTACCCGTGGTGATCTCTACCCGAGTTCACCAAGGCCGCGTGATGGCGAACTACGGTTTTGTGGGCGGTGGCAAAACCACATTTGACGCGGGTGCAATTATGGCCGACGACTTGTCGCCTCAAAAAGCACGTATTTTGCTGATGCTGGCGATGCAATCGGGCATTAACAAAAAGGCTGACTTGCAGCCCTTGTTTGACCGATAAGTTGTACCAATCCGTTCAGGCGATGTGAGCCACTGGAAATGTCATCTGAAACTGGGTGATTTCCAGTGCTGTGACCACATCGCCAATGTCTATATCAGGAAAGGCATTGCCCAGGTTTTGCAACACATGCACGTTTGCAAAACGGGCTTTGCCCTTCGCACTTGGGCTGTATAAAAATTCCTGACCTTGCCATCGTTGACCCAGGGTTTTCATGAAACCTGGCACCAAACCCGTGTTGATCGGAAAAGAAAAGCCCTTGCCCCGATACGCCAGGTCAAATTGAGGCACGCCATCTTGATGCAGACTGATTTCCTGCAGACTTTCCGGGCCCTGTGCAACATCGAAGTTGCACAGGTTTTTCGGAATGCCCCAATTGATTCGACCATTTTTCACACTGCTCGCGCTGCTCACCACAATGTTGCTGATGGTCAACAGGCGTTTGCTCCCCAGCTTCTCGCTGAATTGCGCCGTGCCAGGAATGTACAGCAGCTCTTTGTAAGGGCCTGCATTGGAGTGCGTGTAGTCCACATACATCAACACGCTGACCGGGCACTTTAAGGAGTCGCGAATGTCCAGTGGGATACGCGCATCAGCCATCAGCTTTTCAGCTTTGCTGCGCATGACCACAATCAGGCCTTTACCGGTGAGTGTCCAAGGTGCAGGCACTTCTTCAAGACCTGCAAACTCGTCAATGGTTGAGTCAATTGAAGTCAAGCTTTAGCCCATCTTGAAAATATTCATCTTGTGCCCGTCAGGCGTGCGAAAGTAAGCGGCATAAAAGCCGGGCATGCGTTCACCCGGTGCGCCTTCACAGGTACAGCCCAGTGTTTTTGCATGTTCATAAAATGCGTCAACTTGGGCTCGGTCCTTGGCGGTCAGTGCCACCATGGTGCCATTGCCCACTGTGGAAGGCTGGCCGTTTGCCGGCTTTAGCAGACCAATGAAGGGGTTGGCCATGCTGGTGCCCCAGAAAATACCATGCGGCAATTCCAGAATACGTTTGGCACCCAGGGGCGCAAACAGCTTGTCAAAATATTCGCCGCTTTGGGGCAGATCGTTGGTGCCCAAGGTAATGTATCCAATCATCGTACTTCTCCGTGGATTCGCTGGTTTCAAGTATTGGCGGGCAGGAATTGCCCGTAACCCATTTCTTTGCCGAGCTCGGGCACAACGGCCTCGTTCTCGACTGCTATCTTGCCATTAATTAACACATGTTTTACGACACCCGGGTTGCGGTTCACCAAACGTTGCAAGCCGAAATTTTCCATGTCGCCCCAGGTCACCTGTTCAAGGTTCTGGTTCAACGCTTCCGGGTTTAACACCACCAAATCTGCGCGGTCACCCACCCGAATTTTTCCGGCTTCAATGCCTAGCCAATCGGCTTGTTCACCAGTCAATCGCCACACCGCATGTTCCATGCTCATGATGGGTTTGCCTTCTTCAATGGTTTCCTTGACCAGTTTCAGGAAGCGCAGGGGCAGGTTATAAAAGGCCATGTTGCGAATGTGCGCACCCGCATCACTGAAGGTGATCAAGGTGTGTTTGTCCTGCACCAGTTCGCGGATAACTTCGCGCTTGTGGTTACCCACTGTGGTGTACCAGCGCAACTGGCGACCAAACTGCACTACCAAATCGAGGAACAAATCGACCACATGCACTTTGCGGGCGCGGGCCACTTCATCAAAGTTTTTGCCCACCAAATTCGCGTCTGGGCATTCAAGAATAATGGCATCCCCGAAATCACGCTGCCACACGCGCGGGCTTAGTTTTTGCCCGTAAAACTTGCGGAACTGGCGGCGGTAATCTTCGTTTTGCAGCAGGCTGTTGCGCTCTACCTGGGTTCGCAGGTCCAGTGCCATTTCCCCGGCACCAAATTCTTCAAAAAACACCACATCAATGCCATCGGCGTATACGGTGAAAGGGGTGGGCAATAGTTGCCAACGGAAGGCCCCGCCAAGCCAGTTCACCACGCGACTTGAAATTTGTGCCATGGGTCGAACGGTTTTGTTGCCTTTTAAATCGATGAGCGCAATCAGCGTGGTTTTCAGTGGTTTGCGAATCCAGCCCAGGGTTTCAATCAAGTATTCAAAAATTTGCAGTGGGTTGGCTGCATTGGGTGCTCCTTGATGCACGCGGCGGTATTTGCGCAAAATTTTATTCAGGCGGCGAAGCTCGCTCCAGCGGGCATAGGTGCTGGGCAGGCTTTTCGACCAGGCGCGATCGCCATCAATTTTGTCCCACTTCAGGCACATGGTTGAAAGGCCCAAAAACCCGGCCTCCATGGCCTCGGTCAGCGTGGCTTCCATTCGCTGCATTTGTGCCTCAGAGGGCTTTATTTTGCGGTCAGTCGAATCCAACAAACCCATGGTGCCCACGCGCAAATCGCTGTGGCCCAAAAATGAGATCAGATTGGGGCCAAGGGGCTGCTTTTGCACAAACTCAACCCATTGACGTGGCGTGCTCCATGTTTTTCTCTCTTGAAGAATTGGCAGTACCTTTTCACGGGGTACGGTTTCTACACGTGTAAATATGTCGGATGCGTCTTCGGCTTCGCTGCAAATCATGCTGAGTGAACAACTGCCCACCAGCACGGTGGTGACGCCGTGACGAACTGATTCGGACAAGCTTGGTGCGACGATCATTTCGGCGTCGTAGTGGGTGTGGGTATCCAGAAAGCCGGGTGTGATCCAGTGACCGTAGGCATCAATCACTTTGGGCGTGCCTTGATATTGCAAAGGCGTTTCACTGACTGCGGCGATGCGCCCGTCTTTAATGCCAATGTCGCGCAGGGCAGAAGGGCCGCCTGTGCCGTCAAAATATCGTCCACCCGTGATGACCACGTCGAAGGTCGAAGCTGTCATGTCTGTCTCCAATTCTCATTTTTTTCAAATGTAACAAGAAATCTTGTCGAATTGGAAAAAACTTTTATCTCCGGTCGTAAATCACCTCCTTGCTGCCCGTGGGCAGGCTGATGAAATCACCATCTTCCCCGATGCGGAAGGGCCCTTTGAACACATCGGGTGCCTTGCCCAGGAATATTTCCCGTAAGGGTGGCAGTGGCAAGGGCGGCACAATGTGGCTCAGCACCACATGGCCCACCTCGGCTTCTTGAGCCAATACAGCCACATCCAGTGGGGTGGCGTGGTAGTTGGGAATATCCGAGAAGATTTTGGCCAGTTTGCTCCGGTTGTTGTTGATCGCGGTTTCCTGGAGGCGAGCCACCAATTCCGGACTCAGGGCTTCATGCACCAGCAGATCGGCATTGCGGGCTGCGTCTTTCACCTGCACGTCACTGGTGGTGTCGCCGCTCAGAACGACGGTTCGGCCTTTGTAATTTATTCGATAACCCACTGCCGGGTTGATGGGCTGATGATTCACGGCAAATGCTTCGATCAGCAAATCAGGCTGTTGTACCACGGTGGTGTAACTACCTTTTTGCACAGCAAACTGGTTCACATCCGCACCTGCCAGCTCTGGCGGCATGGTCGCAACGCCGTGGTGTGCTGTTCGGTAACCCGTGTCTTGCCGGTATGCAGTCTCAAACCCATTCATGACTTCTGCAATTCCGCTGGGGCCATGCACTGTCAGTTTTTGCCCCTGGGTGTGTTGTGCCCAGCGCGTCATCAGTACTTCCCCCAGACCATCGATGTGATCCGAATGAAAATGCGTAATAAACACGCCCTTGAGTTGACCTGTGGAGAAACCCATCGTCGCAATTTGTTTGGCGGCTGCACTGCCGGCATCGAATAAGAACATGTCCTTGCCTGCAATCACCAAGGTGCAGGGGGCAGCACGATCCGGGTCGGGGAAGGGTGAGCCCGTGCCGCACAAGCCAACATGCAAGCCGTCATCGAGCCCGGTCATTGGGTTTTGCATTCGTTCGCTGGCCACTTTTTCGACCATGGCCAGGGTAATTTCATGACGCTGAATGTAAGCCACTGTGCCACCAGCGAGGATCAAAGCGACAGCAGCAATCAAGAGTTTTTTGCGCATGGTTTTTCCTTGTTATGGCTTGCGACTCTCAACCCAAATCGGAGAGCTCCAGGCACGTTCCTGTTGGGTGATGAACCGGAAGTCTCCGCGGAAATTGCCTGGCTCACCTTCAATGCGGCAACAACCTTCATACCCGGCAAAACCACTTTGTGCCGAAAACAAACCGTTGCCGGGTTGCAGCGCCTCGCATTGCACACCTTTGGCTGTGCACATTTTGGTGGTCCAGCGGCATGAGTTGTTTTCAAGTGCCCGAGCGTAGTAGCTGGCGCCTGTGCTTGCGTTGTACTGGGTGTCATGGAACACCGCACACATTTGTTCGGGGCCCTGTTGCTGAATGCTGCAATCTGAGTTGGGCTGTGGCGCTTTGGTATTCTCAGCGAGTGTTAATACCCGTTGCTTCAAATCACCGCTTGAATCAGCCCAAGTCTTGATCAGTTCGAGCCGCTGCAGAGGTACACCGGCTTCCTCACCGCCTGGGTCTTGAATGGCGTAGGCCACAATGTAAGGGCCGCCGTTTTTGACTTCCAGCGTGCCGCCCATGAGTACGCCTTGTACCAAACCTTCCTCGATTGGACTGACACCAGCTGCCAATTGTTCGCAGATATTGCCGGGGAAAGGCTTGCTCGAAGCCAGTGTGCGTATCCGCATACGCGAGCCCGAGGTGGCGAATGTTTCTCTGCGTTTGAGCGCTGCAAAAATTTCCTTGCGTGTGTTTTCTCGCGCCCAAACACCTGCCAGCCCGCCAGGGGTGAAGTTCGAAGCCACAGGGTTGAATACGCGCTCTTCACAGTTGTTCGGGTCTGCGGCCGATTCGGTGCTGAATGGCAGTTTGAACCCGGTGATGGAGTCGGTAGGAAGGGGCCGTTGTTTGCACTCCCAGTTGCCCAAGGCTTCATGGGGTTCATCGTCCAGCACACCGCCATGGCCCGAGTTTTTCGAAAATTTGGTTTTGTCGGTGTTGCCTGCGATGCCGTTGTGCGTATCGCTTGAGCCAATAAAACCATATTGATAAGGGTTCACCCCCAGCTTGCGTGCAATTGCACTGCCTTCCGGCAACACATTACGGGCGTAATCCAGTGGGGCGGTACAATCGGCGGGCGTTGATCCACCGATGTCGCTGCCTGTGCATTGGCTCGCTGCGTGAATGCTCTTTCCTGTGCCTTGCAAGCGGTTTACCTGGCAAAACAGCGGGTCGTTGGCAGTGCCCTTGCATACTTTGGCGCATTCTGCGGGGTCGTCTGAATTGCCTTTGCACAGGGTTTTCCATTCTTCGAATCCGCAACCCGATTCCTCACCGCCAGTCAGTCCTTTGTTAAACCCGGTGATGCATTCGCTAGCACCCTTGTGCTGAACAATTTCGAACAAACGGTCGAGGGTGTTTCGCAGGGTCGCATCCGCCGCGGTCAAGGTCATGTTGTTGCGCGCCAAGGGCAGGCCTGTGTCTGCCTGACGCGGACGTGCAAATCGACCGTCGCTTTGGTTGGTGCTGTGAGGAATCGTGACCACATCGCAGCCTTCCACATCCAGGCACTCCGTTTTCAGTCGATCGAACAGATTCCACTCGTCGTTGGTGTTGTCGGTGGTGGGAATGGGCGGGATGGAGCTGATTACATCGCTGGGCACCGTGGTGCCCTCGAAAATTACGTTTCGATGCAACACCTGACCGCCCTTGTTGGAGGAGAACTCATAGCCGTTGAAGGTCGTGAATTTGCAAGGTTGGTTTTCCGCGTTGGCCACAGCCTGTATTTCTTCCCAGGTTCGGGTGCTGGGCACCCGGCTACCTGCACTGGTCACCAGTTGCAGGTACAAAGGCACATTTCCGGTGATGAAGACAGAGACGTTGTCACGAATCACCTGGCCCAGCACGCTGCAGGCGGGGTTGGTACCTGCCGGAACGTTCCCCTGCAGTTCGCAGATATTGGAAAAGGTACCCAGTTGTTCGGCATGTTCGGTTACCGCAGCGAAATCAAGTGGCCGACCAATGTTGATTTGTCGCATGGGTGTATCCGGATCCTCCCCGGACGGCAGAAAGGCGTTTTCACCTTTGGCGAATTGGTATGCCTCTCGTGGACCATTGATTGAATTGAAAAAATAAGCGTCAAACGACAGTTTGGTGTGAATGTGTAAATCACCGAAGAAGGCCTGCTTACGCACACTGCTGCCAAGGCATTCCACATCGTCCGGACGTTCTGCCGGGGCTACTGTAGTGGGAGCAGTGGTTTGTGCCACTGTGTTGTCATTTGAATTCAGACAGCCTGACAAGCTGAGTGCGAGAAGGGCGGGCATCAACAAGTGCGCTGGCAATAATTTGCGCACAACTGTGCAATATTCATACATAGCTGTGAATCCTTTCAATCGTCCAGTACAGGGCTGCGCCGCCGATGCAAAGGGTCAGGGAGTATTGGGCCAAGCGCGTGTAATTGGGTAGATGAGTTTTCTCAAGCAATGTGAAAGCGGTCGCAAGCACCGTGACAATCCACAACTGACCAATTTCAATGCCCAAGTTGAAAAGCAGCAAGGTGCTCAGCAGTGCATCTTGGGGAAACCCGCGTTCTTCCATGGACAGGGCGAAACCCGAGCCGTGCAACAAACCAAAAGCCACAATCAACAGCAGGTGAGACCAATTCGATGATCGTGCTGGCTCGGAACGTACCAGTTCCCAGGCAAGCCACAACACGCTCAATGCAATCCAGGCCTCAATCGCGCGGGTGGGTACTGCAATCCATCCCAACACCAGCATCGCCAGGGTCAGGCTGTGTCCTAAAGTAAACAGCGTGAATTGCCCTATCAATTGCCTCACGCTCTGCTTTCGTTTTTTCCACAACAGGTAAAGCCCGGTCACAAAAAGGACGTGGTCCAGCCCAAACACAATGTGTTCAATCCCGACACTCAAGTACTCCAGCGGCGGAGTTTTATGAGCATCGTTTCCCAATGCGACACTGGCCTTTTTTGGCGTGAGCACCGCATGGATTCTGTCGCTTTGCTGAGGGGTGGCAAGTACAATCAGGTCGGGTGCGAGTCGGGTAAATCCATTTGCCAGAATTTCATGCTCGGCAAGTGATTTGCTGCAGAAAAAATTGCCTCGCTGGATCAATTCGGTATTGCCTTCCCACTCTGTACTGACGTCACGCAATTCACAGGCCGGTTCAAACTTGAAATCAATTGGTGGGATCTTGTCGTCCGATCCCACTGTGCGTTTGAAAACAAATTGACCTGTACTTGGGGTGCCTTCATGCACAATCAATGCAGAAGTACCCATCTCATGTGCGTGGCCATTTTCCCCTGAACCCAGTAAACCGATGCAGAGCGCCCATGCAAAAAGAAGCCTGTTCATGGAGCTTCCTTGATGGTGTAGGTGGCCCGCAGTGCCGCCAAACCGGCTTCATTCACAGCCTCCCGTTGCGCTGCGATCAGGTCAGACCGAAGCTGAGTACCTGCTTCTTCAAGCGTCATGGTACGTCCCGCTTTTTTTTCATTCACCTTGAAAAGGTGGACCCCAAGTGGCGATTGCACAGGTTGTGACCACTCGCCAAGGGGTAAGTCGAAAATGGCGTTGCCGGTCGCCAACCCAAATTCTTTGGTGATCCGTTCCCGGCTCAGTAACCCGGAACCTGTTAGCAGGGGAAAGGGGTCAGAGACGATTTGCTGGCCCGCAAGCAACTCGTTCCGAGCAAGGCCAGCCTGATAGATCGCTTCGTCACCTCGCTTGCCGCGGCTAAAAAAATGGTGATCAAGCAGGATGGTTTGTTCAGTTTGATAGCGTTGTGCGTTTTGATCCAGCCAGGTTTGAAGCTGCGCCTGCGTGGGCGGCGCAATCGGAGTCATGTCCTCCAGCAGGAAGCGCATTTTTTGCACCACGCGTCGCTTCACAATCAAGTCGTCTTTTTCCAGGCCCAGCTTCACACCTTCCCGATACAGAATTTCTTCATCAATGTAGGTGGCCATGGCTTGTTCGTAGCTTGCAGTACCCATGGCCTGAGCGCCGCTTTGCAGGACCTGCTCGCGTACGAAAGCACGCTGTGCCTCGGTCACCACCAGTTCATTGCTGGCTGCCTGTTCATCGCTGCGCCATTCCAAAACGCCGATCAGAATGGCCACTGCGATGAATCCCAGGACGGAATAGGAGGGTTTCATTGTTTGTTTATTTCATATAACGCCATACACCCGTGGGCATATTGGCCAGGAGGGGTTTCAAAAGCTTCCAGGGATAGCCTGGCACCACGCCCACGCTGCGGCGTTTCTCAATGTGATTGGCCATTTCCCGGGCTGCCTGTTCAGCTGAGACCAAAAATGGAAACTTGTCCATGTCATCGACAATTTCAGTCTTTACAAAGCCAGGAAGAATTTTGGTGAAATCGATTTTGTATTTTTTCAGTTCAATCGCTGCGGCATCCAGGTACATCGAGAACCCGGCTTTGGTTGCACAATAGGCCGCTTGCTTTGGAATGGGTGTCAGGGAGGCCAGCGAAGAAATACCCACCACATGACCGCCTCCAGCTTTTTTAAACCACTCTACTGCAGCATTCACAGTGGCAATCGCACCCAGCAAATTGGTTTGCATTAATCCCAATTCATCACTTAACTGGTTCTTGCCCACGCCAGTCAACTTGTTCACACCCGCATTAACAACGACGATGTCCACTTGGTTCAAGTGACTGAATACCGTGTGAAGAGCGGGTCCAACAGCGCTGGTGTTGTTGACGTCAAGTTCAATGATTTCGACCTGTAAATTCTGGCAGCCGGGCATCAAAGCGATCTCGGCACGCAGCGCTTCAAGCTTGTCCAGCCGACGTGCGGCCAGGCCAAGGTGATAACCACGCTGCGCAAACTCGATTGCCAGGGCTTTTCCAATACCCGATGAGGCACCTGTAATAACGACCGTTTTATTCAAGCTGCTTTCTCCATGGTTTGAGGTGGCAATGCAGTCACCGCCACGGTCAATGCCCGGCGTTCCACGCGGGGAAGGTTAAGGTTCAGGATGTGTTCGGCGTTGTGTTGCTTAAGCCAGGTGCGAACATCGTGTTTGTCGCTGTCGGCCATGTGGGTGTAGCAATCCAGCGCACGTTGCATCATCCAGATCATGTAGGGAAGTGCACCGCGCTTGAAGGGTTTGCCACCCATGGTGGTCGTCACTTCGCCGATGCGTCGTGGCAGGCGTTGATTCAAGCCGTTTTGCCGGGCGTACTGGGTGGCCATTTCGCCAATCTGTGCCACCATGGGTATGAATTCATCAAAGATCGATTTGAAAATCGGGTTCAAAGTGACTGGAACTTCATCGTGGCCCAACAGGGGTTTGTCGGCATGCACCGCTGGGTTTTTCATGCGTTCCAGCCAGGCATTCAAATGCATTCTGGGTTCAATCAATTCGCGTTTGGGCCAGGGGTCACGGCCAAGGTGACCGTACATGGTGCCCACCAAACCGAAGTCGCCCAAGCTTGGGCGCTCGCCCAATAAAAATGGAAACTGCTCGAAATGCCGGTTCAATGCGTCGAGCATGTGCACAGTCCATTCATTCATGGTGTCGTATTGCTCGGGCACTATCCCAACGAATGGCAACATGCCACGCAGCATTTTTGCCGGGCGTTGCGCCGCTTTGTTTTGTAAAAAACGAGGAGCCCATGGCAACAAGGCTTTACCCGCATCATGTTCAAACAAGGCGAAATTCTCCGGGTAATTCCAGCGCGTGTGCATCGCGATTGGCACCCACCATTCATCGCCCCAAGCCTCCAGCAACATGGAGGCAAATTCTTGCACCGGGGTATTGGGTGTCACCGGGTTGTTGTGGTGCAGCGACTCAATGTAGTCAATGATCTCGCTCGTGTCTTGTATCCACTCACCGGATGGTGTTTTTAGAACGGGCATGACCGCAGCACCGGTCTTTTTCTTGATGGTTCGGGTCAGCGTGAACAGGTTGACCGCATTGAGCACATGATCAACTTGTTTGTAGCGCAAATAGCATAGCGCCTTGCCCGTGAAATAGGACAAATGCCAGCCATACAAAGTGTAGGTTTGTCTCATGTGACCCTTGTTTGCGGGTTTCGAATAATTAATTAGAACATTAATATTTACACTATGTCAATTTCTTTGAATGTGTGGCACACTGTCAGGCATTGAGACCTTGCTGCACATTGGAATGAACACACGCGTAACCCAGGAAAAGAGGCCTTACCTTGGCAAAGACGATCGCAGAAAGTCGCTGCTGAATGCTGCTGCAGAGCTGGTGGAAGAGGCGGGGTGGGGTGTGTTGAACATGAGTGCGCTGGCTGAGCGGGCTGGCGTAAGCCGGCAGTTGGTGTATCAACACTTTCCGAATCTGGAAAGTTTGCTGGGTGCGACTGCGTGGGCTATTTTCACAGATACGATGCAAGGTACCGCGCTTGCAATTACCAGCAATCCCGATGACATCAAGCTGGCCATACGTGCTGCGGTGTTTGTTTCTCTGGACATGCCAGTGGGCAAGGGCGATGCGCTGTGGCAATTGATTGCCGGTTCAGGTTTGAATTCGCCTGAGCTTGAAACCATTCGTTTGGGAATTCGAGGCGTCATTTTGAAGTTGTGGGTTCCAACCATGCGCAAAGCCAAAGGTCTGGATCAGGCAGCGGCCACTGGCCTCGTCTGGATGGTTATTCTCTCCTTTTGGGGAATTCGCCAGTTGATTCGCGATGGCGTGGTGTCTCAAGACCAAGGCATTGCGCAGTTTGATGCCCTCCTTGACCGCCTGATTTAATCGCTCGTTTTGTAACAGAGCACTTATTTCAACAGTTGCTCAACGCTGCGCTGAAGAACTTTCTTGGCTGCGTTCACGCTGAGCTTTTGATCTCGACGAAGTCGCAACCAGGTTTCAATACTCATTACCAAATCAAATGCCTCAAACAGGGCTTTGTCTTTAACTATCTCGCCAGGTAAAAACGCCTTGAGCAGGTGGCGTTGTAGCTCAACAGTGCTGGCTTGCCTGTCCCGCAGGTATTTGGATTCATGCAAGTGCACCAGGCTCGCAGCTTGTAGCGGAGCCAGCTTTTCAAACATGTCGGCGCGTCGCTCAATCGCATGCATCAGTTTTTCGTGCAGATTGCTGCCCATGACCGGTGTGACCAACACAGGGGCAACAATTGCATCCACCTCATTGGTCATTTCCCTGTACAGGGTTTCCATGTCTTTGAAATGCCTGAACACTGTTCGCAGGCCTACCCCGGCTCGTGCTGAAACCATTTCCGCTGTGGGCGCTGGATGGCCCTCTCTAATCAGTTCAATCAGTGCCTGAACAATCTGTTTTCTATTGGCTTGTCCGCGTGTAGTGCGACCGTCTACTTTCACCATGTTCTACTTGTCATTGTTGTGGGTGTGCTTATGGGCAAGCCCTTGATTCTTGCCTCTATCGGGCATGTTACAGGTTTGCTCAAGGCTGTGCCCAGTTCGGGAAAACACGCGTTTATTTCTTGCTGGATTGAGAGCTCCAGTGCCTGATATCGATTTCTCAAGCGCTGGTAACGCCAGGCACGGTAACGTTGTGTGGGTATTTTGAACTGTGCACCTTGGCTGCTGAATTTGAATTGGCGAGCGCCTTGTTCAATGGCCAATTCATTGGCTTGCATATAGGGTAAAAATTCTGCACAAACGATGTTCAGCAAGGGCGTTAGTTCTCCGGGCAACTGCCCCGCAAATGGCGTGCTGTTGTAGTCAGCCAGTGTTGTATTCCACAGACGCGCAACCCACTCATGCACGGCCGGGGCGCGAGTCCGCATGATTCTCGCTGGTGTGGGGTCGCAGAAAAAATGCCGGAACATGCTGCCATACAGCCCATAGTCAGCCAATGTTGGGCGTTGGCCGAGAACGAATGGTTGTTTTTCAAGCACTGTCTCAAGAGCATCCAGTGTTTCCAGGTAATGTGCTTCAACGCGTTTCGCAGTGCTTTTCCGCACGCCATCAAGCCACAAAAAGTGCAGCCGCTGTCGATTTAAAATGGCCCAGCGTCGCATGAAAAAGGGCAGCGGTACGTCACGCATCATGCCATCTGCAAGGCGGTGGCTCATCAGCCTTGCGTCTTGCGCGTGGGCCCAGCGGTAATACAATGCTGGGCGCCAAAGCCATTCGTCACCGAAATCTTCCAGCAGTTGCGCAATAAAGCAAAGCGTGGGGTGTTCCGGCAATACGGATGTTTCTGGTTTCAAGGCTTCCAGAAATTCAATGATCAATGTGGTGTCGCTCAGCCATTGACCATCGAGCCATTCCACCTGGGGCATTTGCGCCACCCCGGTGGCTTTGCCACAACGTTTGAAATCGCCAGTGTCCATTTCAATCAGTTCGTAAGGAATTTGTTTGCCGCGCAAGTACGCTTCAAGCTTTCCCGTGAAATAAGAAAGATCCAGACCATGAACTTTCAAAACTTTTGGCATTGCCATGTGTTCGACTCCTTGAGATTCGAATTTCTTTTGTATATAGTGACACAAATAGTGTCACTAGTTAAGAGCTAGAACAAAAGACACATTCAATTCAAATAGGGGACAAGCATGACGCAGCAAAATGATGATCAAAACGATGGCAGCAATTCAGAAGGCTTGTCCCCCAAACGTTTGAAACGGCGCGCATTCCTGTCGGGCCTTGCTGTGGGTGCAGCCACTGTGGGCGTGGCTGCCACTGGTGCGCATGTGGCCAACACCAAAGCACGTGCATTGATGACACCCAAAGCCCTGCCTGAAGGCGAGGCTGCACAGGTGGCTCTGTCCTTTCAGGATTCCCGGCCCGCCACTGCCAGCAAAGTAAAGGCGAAAGAGGGTGCGCCCAATGTGGTCGTCATTTTGCTGGACGACTGTGGTTTTTCCGACCTGGGGTGCTATGGCAGTGAAATAAAAACACCCTCCATCGATACCTTGGCAAAAACCGGTTTGCAGTACACCAACTTTCGCACCTGCTCCATGTGTTCGCCCACGCGGGCCTCCTTCCTCACAGGCCTGAATCATCATTCCGCGGGCATGGGTTGGTTGGCCGACATTGATGCTGGTTACCCGGGTTATCGAGGTGATTTAACGCACGAGGCGGCCACTTTGGCTGAGGTGTTGCAAGCGGCAGGGTGGTCCACTTTTCTGAGTGGAAAGTGGCATTTGAACAATGCGCACACCACAGGTGCAAACGGGCCTTACGACAATTGGCCCACGCAACGCGGTTTTGACCGGGCTTATTGGTTTCAGGGGCATTCCACCGATTATTTCAAACCCTCGGAATTGTTCGACGGCATCGCGCCGGTTGAACCGCCCGACACGCCTGATTACTTTGTATGTGATGACCTCACCGACCGTGCCATTACCTACATTCGTACCCAGCAGGCACTTGAGCCAGGGCGGCCTTTCTACCTGCATTTGGCTTATCCAGGGCCCCATTCGCCTTTGCAGGCGCGGGCCCGTGAAAGGGATGCCTACCAAGGCCAGTATGACAAAGGCTGGGATGTGATTCGCGCCGAACGACTCGCGCGCCAGAAAGCCTTGGGAGTCATGCCGGATACGGTTGAACTGCCGCCACTTTCGTTTGGTTCGGACAGCTGGGACAAGTTGCCAGAGGCGCACAAAAAAATTACAGCCCGCTACATGGAGGTGTATGCCGGCCTGATGAGCAATATGGACAACAATATTGCGCGTTTGATGAACAGCCTCGAAGAACTGGGTGTTCGTGAAAACACAATTGTGGTGCTGTTCTCTGACAATGGCGGCTCTCCGGAAGGAACACCGACCGGCACGCCGAATGTGTTTGCGCCTGCATTCGGGCGTCCAATCCCTGTGGAGGAAGCTGCGCAGCTGTATGACGTGCTGGGCGAGGAGGGCACCTATCCTCACTACCCAATGGGCTGGGCCAGTGCATCAAATACTCCCTTCAAAATGTACAAGCAGTATGCGCACCTGGGTGGTGTGGCCGACCCCCTGATTGTGAGTTGGCCCAAAGGTATTGCTGCGCAAGGCGAATTGCGCGACAACTTTGTACATGTGGTGGATTTGTTCCCCACCTTGCTGGAGGCCACTGGGGTTGAACGCCCGACCGTGTACAAAGGGCAAGCTCAAAAACCCATTGAAGGCCAAAGTGTATTGCCAACATTCAGCAAACCTGAAAGCCCAACCCGCAGCGAGCAGTATTTTGAGTTGGGTGGCCACCGTGCTTACATGGAGAACAATTGGCGCGCTGTGGCACGCCACACGCGTGGAAAACCTTTCGAAGACGATGTGTGGGAACTGTACGATTTAAGCAAAGACCCCGCTGAGGGCACAGACCTGGCGAACCAGTTTCCAGAGGTCGTAGAACGCCTGAAAAACAAATGGTTACAAGCGGCGCAACAGTACAATGTGTTGCCACTCGATGACCGCAATTTGGTACTTCGTCTGGTGCAAGACAGGCAAGAAAAAGGATTGCGAGCGCGTTGGGATTTTTACCCGCCTGTTGAGCGTTTGGCGCGGGATGTAGCGCCAATCGTGTGTGGCCTGTCGCACACCATTGAGCTTGAATGTGAACGCAGCAATGTTGCGGGCGATGGCGTGCTGCTGGCCCAAGGGGCCAAATATGCAGGTTGGGTGCTTTACATTCAAGATGGCAAGCTGTGTTATGAACAAAGCCTGGTGCCGTACGTGGAACGAATAGAATCCAGTTCGGTTTTGCCTGAGGGCAAGTTGAAAATCAGGTATCAGCAGCGCATGACTGGCCGCCCATTTGATGGCGAGGGCGCTTTGTTTGTCAACGGTCAACAGGTGGCCAAGCATACCTTCAAGCGCGTGCTGTTTTCGACCAGTTACGATGGTTTTACTGTGGGTTCTGATCTGGGCAACCAGGTATCAACCCGCTACAAAGGCCCCAATCCTTTTCAAGGCAAGTTGGGCAAGGTGACAATTGATGTGGACACCAGTAAAGTCAATCCGGTCGAAATGTTGCGCTTCTTAAGCCAAATGGGATTGAATGTCTAGGCACTGCAAAATGCTCTCGGGTGGCGAGTTTCGAATGGGCTCGAATCGCCACTATCCCGAGGAACGCCCCGAGCGCGCAGCTCGGGTGTGTGAATTTGCAATTGATGTTTTTCCTGTGCGCAATTCAGATTTTGCAGAATTTGTGGAGGCCACACGGTACCTCACCCTGGCCGAACGCCGGGGGCATTCCCACGTGTTTCAAATGACCGAGGGCCCTGTGCCTTTGAACAATTCTGACCTGTGGTGGAAAGCGGTGCCGGGTGCGTGTTGGCACGACCCAAGCCCTGGCACTGAATTGCCTGGCGATTTCAACGAGCACCCTGTGGTGCATGTGGCCCTTGACGATGCAAAGGCCTTTGCTGCGTGGGCGGGTGGGCGCTTGCCCACAGAAGCTGAATGGGAGTTTGCGGCGCGCGGCGGTTTGCGCAATGCCCAATTTGCCTGGGGCGATGAATTTGCACCAGATGGCCAGCGCATGGCACAGGTGTGGCAAGGCGCATTTCCATGGTATTACGCCCCCGGTGGTAAACCCGGCACGGTTCGGGTTGGGCAATTCCCTGCCAATGGCCACGGCTTGCACGACATGATAGGCAATGTGTGGGAATGGACCCAATCAGGATTCATCGAGCCCGCCACCTGTTGTTCATGCAGCCCACAGCAAGATTCAAACACTCTGTTTGCCCTGAAAGGCGGCTCGCACCTGTGCGCTGCGGAATATTGCTTGCGTTACCGGCCAGCTGCGCGCATCGGAGTTGCAGGGGCCAGCAGCACCTCTCACATTGGTTTTCGTTGCGTTTACGACGCATCACCCAAGTAAGCTGGGAATCTTTTTCAGGAGCAGGTTCGGCGAATTTGGACAGGTGGATAAAAGATGAGAGCTCTGCTTTTTGGGTCAATAATGTTGGTCAGGAAAGGAAAAATCATGAGTCGCAGACCACGCAGAAACCACTGGCCTGAGTTTAAAGCCGAGGTGGCGCTAGAGGCAGTTCTAGGCGAACAACCACTTGCCGAGCTTGCCCAGAAATACGATGACCACGCCACCTAAATTGCCCAGTGGAAAGCTGAATTGCTGCAAGCTGCTTCCACAGCATTTGGTGCCACTAAACCCGCCGAATCCACAGTCGTTGTGAAAGTTTTGCATGCAAGAATTGGCGAGCTGACATCGGAGAATGATTTTTTAGAAAGTGCGCTCATCAAGGTGGGTTTGCTGAGCTCAAAGCGATGATTGATACAAACTACGAATTTTCGATGAGCGAACAGGCCAAGATTCTTCGCATCGCCCGATCTGAGTGCTGTGCATATCACCTACCTTCCGATGAAACGCGGCTTTCTGTAACTGCTGTGCCTAGTCATCTATTGGTGCGGCAGGAAAGTGCTCAGTTGGAGGCTGTCGAACACCATGCATCTTGATTTCTGTGTCGAAGCGGTTCGAGAAGCGATCACCAAATACTGCAAGCACGAGATCGTCAAACCCGATCAGGGCACTCAATTCACCAGTTTGGAGTTCACTGAAATGCTAAAGGGCCACGATATTCAAATCAGCATGGATGGCAAAGGTTGTTGGCGCGACAACGTGGTGATTGAGCGATTCTGGCGCACAGTGAAATACGAGGAGGTTTACCTTCGGGCCTACGAAACAACCTCGGAGGCAAGAAAATATTTGCACGAGTACAGTGCGTTTTACAATACCGGTCGAGGCCACCAGGCTTTGGAGTACAAAACCTCAGGCGAGGTGTATTTCATCAACAAAGTGCGGCATTGGTCGCTTAACCCGCAGGACTGGATCTTTATTATAAATCCACGAAAACTGTCCGACTAAACAAGACCTGCTCCGTTCTACTTTCAAGCCCGTTTTAATACTTGCATATCAAATTATGGACATTTGGTTGGTCAACCAATATAATTCCAATCATTATCAAATGATGTTCCGATCAAATAGTATAAGCAGCCTAAGGAGTTCAGCATGAAAGCCGTACCTATCCGACCTCGCAAGGTTTCCTTTGACGTTTCGGCAGTGCAGCGTCACTGGAATGGTGGTGATCCAGTGCTAACTAGGTTTTTCGATGCTTTGTCGGTGCATTTTCCCGAGGGCGAGCGCTTTTTTATCCAATCAGTGCGCCACTTTCAGGATCAGGTGAACGAATCTCGTCTTCGAGAGGATATTCGTCACTTTATTCGTCAGGAAGGGCAACATGGCATCATTCACGATCGCTTTAACGATGTAATGGCCGGGCAAGGGATAGATGTCGAGCGGGTCACCACAAATCTGCGGCGTTTTATTCGAACTTCTCAAAAGTACCTTCCGAAAAAATATCAGTTGGCGATGACCGCTGCATTCGAGCATTTCACCGCCACGCTGGGTGAGGCCATGCTACGGGAAGACACTGACATGCTTCGCGAGGCCGATCCGGTTATGCGGGCGATGTTTCTCTGGCATGGTGTGGAGGAGGTTGAACACAAGGCAGTGGCCTATGATCTTTATCAGACCGTAGCTGGAGGTGGATACATGATGCGCGTCTCTGCGCTAGTGACAGCAATGTTGATAATGCATGTGGTGGTGGCGCCTGTCTTTATCAATATGCTGCGTCTGGATGGTGTCTTGACAAAACCCGGCGTGGTAGCGCGTGGACTAAATCGGTTGTACGGGCGTAGAGGAGTTGTCACTTGTATGATGCCAGAATTTCTTGCGTGGTTTCGACCCGGGTTTCATCCTTGGGAAACCGGTATGCCAGAGAAGGTGGCCGCTTGGCTGGAAGAATATGGTGAACATGGTGATCCAATGCGCGCGTCCGCAGCAGTCTACGGTGACCTCGCTGTCAAGGAGGTCGTGTGAATGAGCATGATCAAGCCGTCCTCGGGTACTGCAAAGTCATCCTCAGAGTTTCATAGCCATACACCTGGGCGGCATTGTGGTAGTTCTGCGATTCGGGATTTGCTGGAGTTTCATGGTCTGACTATGACTGAGGCCTGTTGCTTTGGTCTTGGCGCTGGGCTTGGCATTACGTATGTTGAGGTGCCAGGGTCGTCAACGCCATTTATCGTTCATGTTCGCTCCATGGGATTCGAGGAGAAGGTATTCTCGACTTTGGGCGTGCCATTTGCCTGGGATGTTTTCGAGGACAAAACGCGGGCGAGCGACGCCCTCAATGTAGCTTTGCTGAGCGGGCGTCCAGCATTGTTACTCACGGACATCTTTCACCTCCCTTATTTCAACAGTAAAACCCACTTTCCGGGGCATGCTATCGTTGCCTGGCAAATTGATCCGCTGCGTAGTCAGGTTTTCGTCAGTGACACCGAGCGACCTGGTCTAATACCAGTGCCTCTAGAAAAGCTTGCTGACTCCCGCTTCTCCACTTCGGAACCCTTTGTACATTATGGCAACATGTATGCTCCGTTGCGTATTGACGCAGAAGTATCCCCTTTGAGCATTCGACGGGCTATCTTTGACAATGCTTCCAGCCTGATGCGGGGTAATCGCCATAGCGGGCTGGCGGCTCTGAATACTTGGATTGCAGAGTTGGCGCGCTGGGCGGCTGATCCGAACTGGCGTTGGAACCTGAGATTTGCTTATCAGGTGATCGAGAAGAGAGGCACGGGTGGTTCAGGCTTTCGCACTATTTACTCGGAGTTCCTGGAGGAGGCGCAGATTCATTTACCTCAGGTGGAGCGTGGCGGGTTGGTTCGGAAAATGCGTGCTTCGGCAGCAGCGTGGTCAGATTTGGCAGCAGTGCTTAAAGCGGGTTCCGAGGCTTCTGTATTTCCCCATGAGAAAATTGAAGCTGCGATAAATCATGTTCTCATTAATGAGCATTGCTACGTAGAGAGCGCGCTCTCCATTTTTCCAGAATCTTGACCAAGTAATGTGGCCGGCTTTGCTCAATGGCCTGAACAAGAGTAGGTATCTTGGAGGTAACGCTGAATGATTGATCGATATCTTGAAATGGCAAAGAGTTTTTTCGGTGCTTCACACCCACTGTTCAATACACTTGGTGTGGAAGTAGAGGAAATTTGCGGGGGTAAGGCTGTGATGACCATCTGTCACCAGAAGTTTTTGACAGGTCGCAACGGTAGTATGCATCGTGGCGTCATCGTGACTCTGCTTGATACAAATTGTGGTTTGGCAATATTCTCCAAACTCGGTGATATGAGGGCGATTGCTACAATAGATCTGCGAGTCGACTTCATCGCAGAGGCTGTGTCGGGAGACTCAGTAAGCAGTGAGGTGGAGTGCTATGCGATCAAGAATGATATTGCTTATGTTCGTGGCCGAGCAATAAATAATCGAGATGATCGGCTTTTGGCGACGGTGTCTGGGTCATTTGCTGTGGGTACACTTGGTCCAGGCTTTGATTCTTCTATGCAATAAAAGGCGGGCATTAATGGCTGATGTAGGTACAAAGCGTGTCGGTAATGACAGAGAAGACAAAGTTGCATTGTTAAATCCTGCACAAGCAAAACTGCTGGAAGACAATCCATTTGTAGGGTTTTTAGGAATGAAGCTGGTTAATTCGGCTGATGACGTAAGTTATCAGCTTTCATTCCGCGATCAGCATATGGGCAACCCTTTATTGCGTACCTTCCATGGTGGAATCTTGGCCAGTTTTGGTGAGATCAGCGCTGCTTTGCATGTTATAGGGATTCTTGATCTTAATAGCGAGCCTCAGTGCCAAAGTATGACCTTCGACTACTTGCGCCCGGCATTCGCCGGAACCATATGTGCGGTGCCTCAAGTCATCCGATCAGGCAAACGATTCATCATCACATCAGTAGAAATCTATCAAAATCAGACATTGGTGGCGATGGGCCGATTTATTTATACCCGATAGCTCGGCCCTGAAGAGAAAATTCTATCGACCGTGTTGAATTGCTCCCCAATCCGCAGCTTCTGTGTGGTTTGCGGCTGAGTAGTCTGAGGCGGTGATCTTGGGCCTCAGCGTTATCAAAGTGAGTTGGCAATACGCCTGTAATCATCGGGGGGTTGGCCAAACCAGCGCTTGAATGCACGCCTGAAGTTGGCGCTGTCGTGGTAGTTCAGCAGCACGGCAATTTCTTCGATCGATAGAGTAGTTTCACCCAAATAACTAGCCGCTTGATTGGAGAGAATTTCCTCACGAATTTTTCGAAAACTGGATTGCTCTTTCTTCAGCTTCCTCGCAAGGGTGCGTTTGCTCATTAAAAGAGTAGCGGCGGCTTCTTCCTCACTTAGTGTGCCGGGCGGACGGGATAACATCATTTTCTTAAGGCGGTTCTGATAGCTCGATGTCTGCGCTTGAAGTTGCTCTAGCAAGACCTCACAATGCTGCAAAGCAAGTTGATAGCTTTCATGATTGGCTGAAGCATTCGGCTCAAGACACAACGCCATCGGCAATCTGAGTGTTAACTGTTCGCGGCAGAAATCAATTCGTCCGGAAAGATACTCTGCATAGATCGCTTGGTATTCAGGCGCTACATGGGTAAATCCAATCTCTGCCTCTTCCAAAGCACGGCCTAAAATAAATTCACCGAAATTAAGTAGCACAGTGACAATCAACTCTGCCACGCAACGAAGCAGATCGTTGTCCAGTTGTATCTTGAAGGTCACCCTACATTCAAGATTATCCTCAGTCTCATACAAACGCAGTTCGATAACACCAACACGAGTGGGCAGGAAAGTGTGTATGGCCTGAAATGCACTGAGCAGGTTCGGGCTGCTGGAGGCAGCAAAGCCCATCGTGCCATGAGTTGCCGGTGTCAAGCGTCTGCCCAGCCGCAGTCCGAATCCCGGTCGGCCCGACAACGCCAGTGCGTTGCGTAGAATCTGTATCTGCTGAGCCGACGTGATCAGACCGTTATCACTCAACAGCTGAGCGGCCCTAAGACCGGTACCTTGTAGTAATTCCGGCAATTGCCTAGCTGTTAGCCCGAGCTCACGCGCTATAAGCCGTGAGTAATTGGACGGAATATTCTTCACCGAGTCGACACTTGTTTTGGTGTGATGTGTCATTGAGAGGGCTCTTGTAAAATTAAATTGTCTCCAAATGACCTCTATTTTGTCAAGAAATGACCTCCTCTACATGAGGATGCATCAATAATATGATCACTCGTAGAGATAAAGGAGAAAAGCGTTGGGGAAGATTATTTTTGTTGAGCATAACAGCACCGAGCATGTCGCCAAGCTTGATGTGGGCTCTACTTTGATGCAAATTGCCGTCACCAATGCTGTGCCAGGCATTGACGGGGATTGCGGCGGAGAGTGCGCGTGCGGCACCTGCCACATTGTTGTTGACGGTCAATGGTTCAATAGAACCGGTGAGATCGCGGATGTCGAAGAGCAAATGCTATCCATGACACCGGAGCGGACTGACACTTCGCGTCTTGGTTGCCAGGTCAAGGTTACTGAAGAAATGGATGGCATGATTGTTTACTTGCCAGAATTCCAGATGTGAAAAAAGTGGAGCGATTTATGACAACGAAATCAAGCATGAGTGGCACGATTCAGACAAAGGTAATTAATGCTACGGCCAAAATCGTGCCCATGAACTTGCAGATTAGGGCGCTAAAAGTATTGATGAAGGCAAAGAGAAAAACTATTGGGCCTAAAACCCCTATGCTCCATTTTGTCGAATCCCCATTGCCTGACGTTACTACGCTTTCCATTGAGGAGATTGACGCCAGCAATCCGTTTCTTTACCGACAAGGCAAGTGCTCAGCCTATTTCAAGCGGCTGCGCGACGAGGCTCCAGTTCATTACCAGAAAAATAGCCCGTTCGGGCCATACTGGTCGATAACACGCTTCGATGATATTTTATATGTGGATAAGAATCATCAGTTGTTTTCCTCGGAGCCTCAAATCGTTCTGGGAGATCCCCCGGATGGTTTGTCCGTCGAAATGTTTATTGCCATGGATCCGCCTCGGCATGATAAGCAGCGACGGGCAGTTCAAGGCGTCGTGGCGCCTCAAAATCTGAGAGAAATAGAGGGGCTGATTCGTAGCCGTACCGGCGAGGTGCTTGACAGCCTTCCGCTGAATGAGCCTTTCAACTGGGTGCCCAAGGTATCGAAAGAACTAACCGCTAGGATGCTCGCAACCTTACTAGATTTTCCCTACGAAGAACGCCATAAGCTTGTGGGCTGGTCAGATCGATTATCGGGTGCGTCATCGGCAACAGGTGGTGAATCTACCAATGAAGATGTCATGTTTGACGATGCAGCGGATATGGCGTGGTCCTTCTCAACCCTTTGGCGCAACAAAGAAGCTGATCGAGCAGCCGGCGAAAAGGTTGGCTTCGACCTGATTAGCATGATGCAGAGTAACGAGGACACCAAAGACCTGATTAATCGTCCGATGGAGTTTATTGGTAACCTAGCGCTACTCATCGTCGGTGGCAATGACACCACACGAAATTCTATGAGTGGTGGCGTGCTCGCCCTAAATCGGTTTCCCGAAGAATTCGTTAAGCTTAAGGCAAATCCGGGGCTGATTCCTAATATGGTTTCGGAAATCATCCGTTGGCAAACCCCGCTTGCGCATATGCGTCGCGTTGCTACACAGGATGTCGAGCTGCATGGTCAGACCATCAAGAAGGGTGACCGTGTTGTGATGTGGTATGCATCAGGAAATCGTGACGAACGAAAATTTGAAAATCCCGATCAATTCATCATCGACCGTCATGATGCAAGAAATCATATGTCGTTTGGCTATGGCGTTCATCGTTGTATGGGTAATCGCCTTGCTGAACTTCAACTGCGCATTCTTTGGGAGGAGTTGCTGAAGCGTTTCGATGACATCGAAGTCGTTGGCGAGCCGGAGCTTGTTCAATCAAACTTTGTACGCGGCTATTCAAAGCTGATGGTGAAGTTGACGGAGAAGAGTAGATGAGCCATCAGGGCGGGCGAGCGTCAGAGCAGTTTGACTACGTGGTGGTTGGGGCTGGCTCGGCAGGTTGTGCGGTCGCTAACCGGCTGTCCGAGAGTGGTCTTTATTCCGTACTTTTGCTCGAGGCCGGACCAGAGAGTCGTCATAACCCCTTCGTGAATATACCTCTGGGATTCTTGCAACTCATGTTCAGCCGTCGTTACAACTGGCAGTTCAAGACTGAGCCGCAGCGGCATATGTATGGTCGTTCGTTGTTCCAGCCTCGGGGTAAGATGCTTGGTGGGTCGAGCGGCATCAACGCTCAGGTTTACATCCGTGGTCATGCTCAAGATTATGATGAATGGGAGAAACTGGGTTGTCAGGGATGGTCATACCAAGAGGTGCTGCCTTATTTCACGAAGTCGGAGAATTTCGAGCCGCCATTGAATCCGCTTGATGTGCCGTTCCATGGTCGGGGAGGTCCACTCAATGTTGCTGAACGCCGCTATACCAATCCCCTTAGTCTGGTGTTTGTTGAGTCTGCAAAGCAGGCTGGACACCGCCACAACAGCGACTTTAATGGCCATCATCAGGAGGGTGTAGGTTTCTACTACGCCTATCAGAAAAATGGTGCGCGATGCAGCAATGCACGCGCCTATCTTGAGCCGGCGTCAGGACGCCCGAACCTGACTGTACGAAGTGGTTCACATGTCACCCGAGTACTGCTCGAAGGGACACGTGCTGTCGGTGTGGAGTATCGGAGCGGGACGGGCCTAGTACAGATTCGAGCAGCGCGCGAGGTCGTACTCTGCGGTGGCGCGTTCAATTCGCCGCATCTGCTGATGTTATCCGGAATCGGTCCGCGTGAGGAACTTGACAGGCACGGCATTCAGGTGCGTCACGCGTTGGAAGGGGTGGGGCAGAATCTTCAGGACCATATCGACGTGTTTGTTCGTGCCCGGGCACGCACCCGTCTGGGTATTTCGATGCATCCAAGCTACTGGCTCAAGGGATTATGGGCCGTGCTGCAGTATCTGGCTGGTCGGCGCGGGGTGCTGTCCAGCAACGGCGCCGAGGCTGGCGGGTTTATCCGCTCCCGGCCGCAAGAGCCGATTCCCGATCTGCAGCTACACTTCGGGCCCATGCTGTACGCTAATCACGGACGGGACATTAAGACCGCAATGAGTGGTTATGGCTACATAGTCATGATCTATGGGCTTCGGCCTTTGTCACGGGGCCGAGTCGGTCTGCACAGCGCTGATCCCCATGCGGCACCGCTGATCGATCCCGCCTATTTGTCCGACCCCGCGGATGTTGAGCGACTTGTTCGCGGGGTGCGAATGGTGCGCGAGATTCTGGTACAGCCGGCCTTTGCGCCGCACCATGATGTCGAGGTTTCCCCCGGAGAGGCGCTGTTGTCGGACCAAGACCTCGCAGACTGGGTGCGGCGCAGCGCTGAATCGGCATATCACCCGGTCGGTACATGCAAAATGGGCGTCGATTCGCTGGCAGTGGTGGACCCGCGTTTGCGAGTGCATGGCGTGCAGTGTCTGCGGGTGATCGACGCGTCGATCATGCCGACCTTGGTGGGTGGCAATACCAATCAACCGGCGACCATGATCGGCGAGAAGGGCGCCGCGATGATGCTTGAGGATGCCGCGACATCCGGCGCCTGAAAAAACTTTCCCATAAATCAGTCTGAGAGAGGCCATGGCGAATAAATCGCAAGAGGTGACAGTCATCGTTGGGAGTGGGCATGCAGCAGGTGCGCTTTTGGCCGCCTTGCTGCGAGGCAGGTACCAGCATGAGGTGGTGCTGATCGGTGAAGAACCACATCCACCGTACCAGCGACCACCTCTGTCGAAGAATTATCTGGCCGGTGAGGTTGAGCAGGAATCACTGTACCTGAAGCCACGCTCGGTATACGAAAATGCAGGTTATCAATTGCGGCTCGGTGTGCGTGTCGATCAGATCGACCGAGACAGCAAGACGGTCAGATTATCCGATCACAGTAAGATCAAATACGACCGCCTTGTCCTGGCCACTGGCTCACAGGTTCGGCGCCTGACGTCGCCGGGGGCCAAGCTGAAGGGCATTTATTATTTGCATGACATGGCTGACGCGGATGCCCTGCGTGAGGTGCTCGTTCCGGGCAAACGTCTGGTTATAGTCGGCGGCGGTTTCGTCGGCCTTGAGGTCGCCGCCAGCGCAGTCAAGAAGGGTGTCCATGTTACGGTGCTGGAAGCTGCCGGGCGTCTGATGCAGCGGGTTACCGGGCCGGAGATGTCCGCTTTTTTTTATGCCAGACATCGTGATGCCGGGGTGGATGTACGACTGGATACAGGGGTGACCGGGTTCGAAACCGGGGATCACGGGTTTGTTGCCGGGGTCCGGTTGGCCAATGGCGACACGGTGTCGGCGGATATCGTGCTTGTTTCGATTGGCGTCATACCAGATACCGCACTGGCAGAGGCCGCCGGCCTGACCTGCGATGGCGGTATTCTCGTCGATGAGTTTACTCGCACCGATGACCCCGCCATTCTGGCGATCGGAGACTGCACACGCCATCGCAATCTTTTTTTTGAAGACAGACTACGGCTGGAGTCGGTAGCGAATGCTGTTGATCAGGCGCGTACTGCCGCAGCAGTATTGATGGGTGAGGACAAGCCCTACGATAGCGTGCCGTGGTTCTGGTCGAATCAGTATGACATTCGTCTGCAGATGGTCGGCTTGTCACAAGGCCATGATCAGCGTGTCATGCATGGTAGCCCGGCGGATAAGGGATTTGTGGTGTTCTACTTGCGCGACGGCTGCGTCATCGCGGTAGACGCGGTAAATTTGCCAATCGCTTTTATGGTCGGAAAGCAGCTGGTTCAGCGACGTATGATTTTGAATACTGAACTATTGAGCAATCCGGATGCGGATCTAACATTGCTCCTAATAGCTACCTAACGAAATTTTGAACCGCTCTGAGATTTGTGAGACTCCGTTGTTTGACACAATGGTGCCATCATCAGCAAACCCGAATTCAAATTCGCCCCTGAGCTTTGCAGGCGAGCAGTTCGCATGACAAGGGAAGTCTGCAAAGATTGGTTCAATTGCCATCGACTGATGGTGCCTCTGATAGACTTTTCTCCCGACGCAGATTTAAGTACGATCAACGAATCGGTTAGTAGGCGGAATATACCTGCACTTATGCAAATTGGCCTCAACGAAAACCGGGACTGTTCAACATTTCAGTAAATAATATGTTAACTAGTAAGACAACATATGAATGTAAGCCGAATCCCAATCCGAATTGTACAAGTGTTAACGGTTGTTTTCTGTTTCCTACTGTTCGCCTGCACCTCCGATTCCAATGACAGCGAAAACCCCGCTAGCACCGGGGGTGTAACTGCATCAAGTGAGTCGACGAGAACCGTCTTGATGTTGGGCACCCGGTCAAGTCAGTCCAGACCGGTGCAAGTGATTGAGGCAAATGAGGGTCAATGGACTAGTTATGAGCGCGCCGAAGATTTCCCATCAACCGTAACTTTGCCCAAAGGCTTTATTCGCATGCGCGATGGCATTGAACTGGCCTACACAGTCACTTTGCCTGCAAACGAATCTGCTCAACCCATTCCCGCTGAAACGTATCCCGCCATTTTGATACAAACCGCTTACAACAAGGCGGCGGGTGCATTTGTGCCTGCGATCGGGGGAGCTGATCCATTTATGGTGAAGCGAGGTTACGCCACAGTCGTTGTTGATGTGAGAGGTACGGGTAATTCACAGGGCGTTTGGGATGCGTTCGGGGAGAAAGAGCAGGGTGATTATTCCGAGGTTGTAGATTGGGTGATTTCTCAACCGTGGAGCAACCAAACAGTGGGTGTGTACGGAGTCTCTTATTTGGGTATCAGCGCGATTTTAACGGCTGCGAAAAATCACCCTGCGGTTAAAGCTGCGTTTCCAATAGTGCCGATTGGTGATGGTTACCGAGACATTGTGTTCACTGGAGGACAAGTCAACCCGACCTTTATACCGCTATGGATGGGGTTGGTGACCGGGCTTGGCGTGGTGCCGTTTGATGCTTTACAAACGGACCCGGCCCGGGGGATTGAGTTGTTGGTGTCGCACCTATTGAATGGGGTTGTTCAATTTCAGGTGCCAACAATTCTCAAGGCGCTTTTGGGCGAAAATGAAACAGCATTTGATGGTGAGTTTTGGAAAACCCGTTCTCCGCTTGAACAGGCTGACAACATCAAGGTGCCCACTTTCATCGTGGGCGGCCTTCGTGACCTCTTCCAACGAAGCGAGCCCATGTGGTTTGAGCAGTTAAAGGGCCAAACCACAGCCAAACTATTGATAGGGCCTTGGACGCATATTGAATCTGCCGGAATTCCAAGCGATGGGTTGCCTCGTGACGGGGTTCCTACTTTGCAACAAATTCAGTTGATGTGGTTTGATCAGTACTTAAAAGGCATGGATGTAGGCGCGGACAAGTTGCCCAACGTGACACAGTATGTGCTGGGGCATGAAAAATATGTGACAGCCAGTGATTGGCCTCATCCAGGTGTCCAGGCCACCGAGTTTTATCTGCGTGGCGACAAATCGTTGAAGCCAGAACCAGCAGAAGCGATGGAGGCATCCAGTGTGATTCTCCAGGCGCCGCTTTTCGGTCTTTGTTCCTCTTCGACCAGCCAGTGGACAGCAGGGGCTCTTGGTTTACTTCCGATTTCTTGCAACACGGAGGACACCTTCAATCAGATTCCATCGGCCAATTTCAGAACGCCGGTACTTACTGAGGATCTTTATATCAATGGACCGATCGCCGCAGATGTTTGGATTACCACCACAGGCCGGGAGGCTGCATTGTCGGTCCGTCTATCTAGTTATGATCCAGCAACCGGTCGATCAAAATCAATCAGCAATGGATTGCTAACGGCATCACATCGGGCCGTGGATGACACAAAATCCAGGTTTATGAACGGTCTGCGAATTCAGCCGTGGCATCCATTTACTAAAGAGGCCGTGTTGCCAGTACAGCCTGGTGCACCAATGTTGTTGCCAGTAGAGATTTTCTCGACCGCAGCAGTTATACCCAAAGGGCATCAACTTCAGGTGTCGATCAATTCAAGTAATTTGCCGCAAGGTTTGCAACCAGTGCCGCAGTTGCTCGGTGGTTTATTGGGTGCAATCAATATATTGAATAGCGACGAGCATCGTTCAAAGATTGTGTTGCCTGTTGTACCAACAAGTGCATTGAGCCAATGAGCCATCTTTCGTACACTAATTACTGAACTGACAGAGGGAGGTTGGGGATGACTGCAAGGCGTCTAATTGTTGCCTCCCTTTTGTTGGTTTTTCATGCTTTGGCTTTGGGCGAATCAGTTCTATCTGTGTCTATCCCTGCACCCAACGATGCGCAGCTTAATGCCCATGTTTATCCTCCCTCATCAAAAACTTGTAAAGGTGTTGTCGTGGTTTCGCATGGCGCAGGTGGCAATGAGCGAGGGTATTCCTATCTCGGTGAGTTTTTTGCATCAAGCTCTTTTTTAACCGTGATTCCAACCCATCGTCTGAGCGACAAATCGGCATTGACCCGTTTGCGAAAAGACCATGGGCTTGAGGATGGTTTGATTCAATTGACTACCAATTCAAAGGCCTATAAAGAGCGACTCGTCGACATTGGTATTGCCAAATCGTGGGCAGAGAAAAAATGTGATTCGGGGTTTTCGGTACTGTTGGGGCATTCGATGGGAGCAGCCACTGTGATGTTGGAGGCTGGCGCTAAAAACTTGATGGACTTAAGCGGTGAGGATCGATTCGATGCTTATATTGCACTCTCACCTCAAGGAGAGGGTGCAATTTTTAATGCGAAATCATGGAGTCCAATACAAAAGCCTTTGCTATCAATAACAGGGACAAGGGATGATGAATTGAGCGGTAATTCGTGGAAACACAGGACACAGCCTTTCAAGAATATGTCCGCCGGGTGCAAATGGTTGGCTGTCATTGACGATGCAACGCATTTGAATTTTGCAGGACTGGGTTTTTCATATCGGACTGAGAAATACACTATAGAGGTGATTGATGCTTTCCTGGCAGGTATTAACAAGGGGTGTAGAGCCCCGACATCGTTGAAGTCGCTTCAGGGGCTTTATCTCTTCCTGGAAAGTGATTTGTAGTGGTCCCGATCTGACTCGATAATCAATCTCGACGCTCTTCTAACACGGCACCGCTTATCATCGTCCAAACGAAAGTACCGATTTCCTCGAGAGAATAGCGACCACCGTCACGAAACCAGGTAGCCACCCAGTTTAGAGCGCCCAGTCCAATCAATCGCAGCAAGTCTAGATCAACATCCTTGCGAATAACACCTTGGTCGGCCAGTGACTTCAGCATCGCTGCCCACAATGCTTCATAGCTATCGCGTAGGCTGATCATCTCCTTTCGAGCATTGCCACGTAAGGATCGCCACTCGAACAACAGCACATAAACCATATCTGAGCCACTGACCAATAACTGTAAGTGTGCGTTGATACCACGGCGCAGTTGTTCAGCGGGTTCGGATACTCCCGCAACAGCATTGCTGACATCGTTAGATACTTGCTCCAAGCCCAGACGCATGAGATCAACCAGAATGTCCTCCTTGGTTTGGTAGCGATAATGCAGGCTTCCGGGGAGCATGTTACAGGCCTCGGCAATTTCCTTGACCGTGGTACGGTCATAACCCTGTTCGCGAAAAAGGCGCGCCGCGGAGGCCAAAACAAATTGTCTGTCAGCTTGGGCTACCGGTGTAGACTGACGCTTTTTCCTCACAAGCTCCCCCTGATTGTTATTTTTAGCAGTTTGATTTTACCCCAACATACATCAGGAAGCCCCTTGCAACGCCATTCTCTTTACCGTCATCAGTATCAGACGCGCCACTGTGTATTGGAAGTGATTCCAATTTCCCTGAACTGAACCGCCCCGGTTTTTGTAGAGGCCAATTTGCTCAAGTGCAGGTTTGTTTGGCCTGCTGACCGATTTGTTGATAATAATTAATCGTTGCTTCTGCGGTGAATGACTTCGGCTTTATAAAAATCATTGATGGTCTATGCAAGTGCATTGTCATGGCTGTCGCTCTTGCTGCCCACTGATGGTTCAATGCCGGTGCGTGTTCAAAGCCGAGTTCAAAGCCAAGGTGGCGTTGGCAGGCTAGGTGTTTCCAATAACCAGAAGGGGCAGTCTGGAAGGTCTTGCAGATTGACTCAACCCCTAAGGTTTGGTGATGTTCGTCGATGAAGCGCCTCATTTCTTTTTGAGGCGGTCGAATTCCGCCTAGGCGAAAAAGGTACTGGCCAGCAGCAACTCTCACATCCGTTTCATTCCGTTTCATTGCGTTTATCCAGAGAAAAAAAAGGTCGCATAAAGCGACCATTTCAAGTTACTGCCACAATGGTGTTTTTATCAACACCTAAAAACGTTGTGTAAGACCCAGAGAGAAAAACTCTGCATCCAAGTCTGCAATGCCCTTAAATTCGCCACCGGACACTTCTACTGGAGTCACCTTATTGTTATTCCCAACTTGACCCGCATCAATGTCAATAATGCCAAACGCCAGAGAGATGGTTGTATCCCGACTAGGCGTGAAACTAGCCCCCAGGCCATAGAAACGGCGGTCATTATCAGGTAAAATGGGAACTCTTAAGTCGTCACCCACTACACCGTTCTCCATGCCGTAGCCGGCATGCAAGGTCAGACGCTTATATGCTTTGTAATTCAGACCAATCCTGTAAGCATGCGCCACTTTGAAATCTTGCGGTAGGTCCTCAATGACACGGCCATTACTAACCCGTTCATAACGCAAAAATGTTTCGGTATAGTCTTGATAGGTGTAAGTGGCCATTAGGTCCAGCTTTGGGCTGTAATGGTGAAACAATGAAATTCTAAACTCATCCGGGAAAATCACCCTCTGGCGTGCTTGCTGTTGCGGTGCTAGATCGGCGGCGGCTTGTGGGCCATTCACCCCCAGCAAAGGGCCACCAATTGCAATCAAACCACCGTTGAGAAACTCACGGAAAGCTGCAGTGTCAGCGTTTTCGTTAACTGTTAATTCGCCCTGATTGCCGTTGAAGCGGGTTTTGGGGCGGTACGACGCACCAATCCGAGTGCGATCCGTCGGCTCCCACAGCAGGCCGGCTTGCGCATTTAAGGCCCATCCTAAAATTCGCAATTTGGCATCTGTTTCACCAGGAATGGGAGGAGCCTGTCCTAGGGCACTCAAGCTATCCAAAAGAGCAGTAGTGCCTGGGGGGCCTAGTTTACTTACTGCATCGCGGAAATTCAAACGCAGTTTGATGGATTGAAAGTAGCGCTCATAAGAACCATTGGCACCAATGGATAGGGTTGGTGTCAGTTTATAGCCAAAGCCCAGGTTCAAGCGCGTTATCTTCAAATCACTCTCGCGACCAGAACCACGGCCTGGGAAATCTTCGCGATAACGGGTCAACAAACCATGAGAACCCGATGCGCTGAAACCCACCACCAACTTGGGACTGACCGGAATAGCCACGAACAAGCCCGGAATAAACAGGGCTGAGTCATAGCCGTCTTTTCTGGAAAAGAACTCACCGTTTGAGCCTTGGCGTCCATCGTCGGTTGGGGGGCCATCGTTGTCTTGAGTGGAGGTGTAATCGTTGTCGAAGGTGGCAATGCTGGCCACGTTCAACACCTCAATCCGCTTGAATCGGGTCAAAGCGGCAGGGTTAAAGAAAATTACCGACGCATCCGAAGCCTCAGCGGCTTGACCGGCACCCGCCGTGGCAATGCCCATGGTGCTTTGATTGTCGTTGGCAGTACCACCAGCAAAAGCCTGCTGGCTAAGTGAAAAGGCCGTGACTGAAAACGCGACGGCACAGGCTCTCCGAAGGGAGCTTTGCTGCAAAAACACCATTGGTCTGTCTCCTGGCTCCGACGTGCAGGGTCGCAGTGCGCCCGGCTTTTAAGAAAGTCGTGAGTTTTTTGCTGGTTGTTTTTAAAATTTTTAACGGGGTATTTCCGAGAAATAGTACCTCAGGAAACACCCTATGTTTACAACGATTAACATTGATACTGACGGAAATGTAACCCAGATTCAATCAATCGTTCAAATTTTTTTTTATCAAACCAGCGAGAGCCGTTCTTTCCACAACCTCATAGGCGCATCCATATTGGTTTGCATGGGATGAAAGCCTGGTTTGTAAAATTTCAACAAGTCCGGAATCATCTTGCGGAATACGCCTTTGCGGCCGAAATACAGGTCGGTGAATTTCATCCATGATTTAAGGTTGTACAGCTCACCGTCCTGTTTCATGCAACTCAACATGGCGGCCAGCACCACCGGGCCAATGCCAATCGATACGATCGTCATTGCAATTGCGCGTTGTGAGTACGAGCCGCCAATGGCCAAATGCGTATCGAAAGCCACCGCTCTGTGCTCGCTTTCTTCCATGGCATGCCAATAAATCAAATTCTTGATGGTTGGGTCGATAATCATGTTGTGAAATTCTTCACTTTTCATGATGTGTTCAGCGATCACGGCCGTGTAATGCTCAACCGCTGCGGTACCCGCCAGGCGTGCCTTGACGGACAGCAGTTTGTTCAGCTTCCTGCGCGCCCAGCGAGTGCGTGCATCCCAAACATTCACGTTGATGCCCTGGTGTTTCAATTCTGCATTGGCTTGAAGATGCTCTTTGCCATGCATGGCTTCCTGCCCGATAAATGCGCTGATTTCCCGCAATAGGGCTTCATCTTTCACCCATTTTTTTGCATCTCGCACAGAATCTACAAAAAATTGTTCGCCTTCGGGAAAGTAGGCCTGAAAAGCCGTCCAGACGTGGCTGCTGGCAGGGTCATTGTTGACAAAATGGCGATTGATATTCGAAAAATCAAAATCCATTCGACGAACCGGAAAGCTGGAACCTTTCTGGTGAATTGAAACGGGTGTGCGCATGACAGCCTCCACAGACTCATTTACATCATTACCATCAATGACGTTGACAGTAGCTGATGTAATATTACAGATGTGGAATTAAAAGTAAAGCGATGTAATGAAGTAGTTTTCTAGATCACTTCTTCGTCTTTCAAAATTCGCAGTTGCAATTCACGCCACACCCGCGTGCCAGTCTCGTCAAAGCGCAGCACGCTTTCAAAGAATTGTTGCCGTGCAGCAGCATTGATCCACTCGGCGGGTAACAGTGGATCGCGGCGTACTTCATAAATGGCTTGACTACCCACCAGGTAGGCGTCTCGAGCCGCTTTCTCCAGTTTCATGCGGGAATAGCCCTGCATCCAGTCATTCAACTTTTTGGTGTGACTTAAATACAGTTTTTCGAGCTTTCGGATGTCCCATAATTTTTGAATCGAGACGATTTGAGAAGGGGTGGCGGGTTTCATTTCAAAAGCAAGAATGTTTTTCTCGACTCCCTGAGCCAGCAGTTTTTCCTGCAGGCCAGCAAGGCCCAGATTCAGGTTCGCCGGCCGCAAGAAAAGGCCTTGCTCAAACTCCCGAAAGCCCTGCAGTGCAAGTGCCTTCTCGCGAAGTTGCAACTGTTTGCGATTGCTGCGACCAAGATGGGCTGTAAATACCGCGTAAAAATTTCCATTCCAGTCGCAGGTCGCTGTAAGCCTGTTACTCCACCCTTGAATGTCTTGACCCGTGAAGGCCGCCTGCCTACCCAGGGTGTAAACGCCCCGGCCTGCCGATTTCAATTGCCCTTCAGCAACCAAGCGGGCCATTGCCACCCTTGCACTGTTTTCGGAGACGCCAAACATGCTGCAAGCCAGCACAATGTGAGCGGCCTTCACTTGGCGACCCTTGCCAGCCAACATCAGGCCGAGAATTAATTGTTTTGGGGAAGCGTTTGTTTTCACGGGAGTTTTTAATAAATTGGAGGTAATAGTCTAACTTGTTGCAGGGCGGGGTGGTGGGGTCACCCTGCTGCCTGCTGCAAATTCGATATATTGAAGAAAATAACAAAAACAGCGTAAATTGCATTGCGCTGTAACATTCGGAGACCCTGCAACCATGAACCCGATTCAGTTTGTGGCCGAGAAAGCTGTTCGTGCAACGCTGCGCAGCACTTTCAAAGCGCCCGGTAAACTTCCAATTCCGCTCAGTTGGCTGGCGGCTACCATGAACGCTGGGGCACCACTGTTCAAGGTTCGACCCGATGCCAGGGTCGAGTATCTTGAATTGGGCACCTGCATGTGTGCGCTCGTTCGCCCAGCTGATTCGCACACCGACCAGGTGTTATTGCACATGCATGGCGGAGCGTTTTTTGCCGGTTCGCTTGAAACGCATTTACCCCTGGCCAGTGAACTTGCTGTGCGTTGCAATGCCCGGGTGTTCCTGGTTGATTACCGGTTGGCACCGCAGGATCCTTATCCGGCGGCGCTTGAAGATGGCATGGCTGCCTATCAGGCCTTACTGGATCTCGATGTCAATCCAAAAAACATCACTTTGGTTGGAGACTCTGCTGGCGCAGCTCACATCTTGTCCATGGCCATTTATGCGCGCAACGAAGGTCTTCCCCTGCCTGCAGGTTTGGTGATGATTTCTCCTTTTGTCGACATGACATTGACAGCCGCCTCCATTCAAGCCAAGGCCAAGGCCGATCCCATGTTGAGTGTGGTGCCATTACAGCGCGGGGTCACTGCTTATTGCGGCGACGTGCTGCCTGCGGACCCCAAAGTGTCGCCTGTATTTGCTGACCTTGAGGATTTGCCACCCTTGTTCATTCAGGTGGGCAGTGATGAAATTTTGCTGGACGATGCCTTGTTGCTCGAACAACGCGCCAAGGCTGCAGGTGTGCAAGTAAGCTGCACAGTGCACGAGGGTATGTGGCACAACTTTCAAATGTTCAATGCCTTTGTTGAAAAAGCCGACAAGGCCTTGTGGGCAATCGCCGATTTTGTACGAAGAGGGGAACAGGAATGAAGCAATGGGCATTGGTAACAGGCGCATCGTCTGGCATTGGTTTGCATTTGGCAGAGTGTTTTGCGAAGGATGGAGTTTCCCTGGTGCTCAGCGCACGCAATGAAGCCAAGCTCACTGAGCTGGCCGCTGACTACATGGGCAAATACAAAGTGGACGTCATTGTGATTGGATCGGACCTGTCCAAGCCCAACGCGGCCAGCGAGCTTGTAGCCAAAGTCAAGGCGCACAGCATTGAGCTCAGTTATCTGGTTAACAACGCAGGCGTGGGCACTTACGGTTTGTTCAAGGACACGCCAGTCGAGGACACCACCAGTATGCTGCGCCTGAATATGGAAGCACTCACTGTGCTTTGCAGTGGCTTTATGCCCGATTTGCTGAAGACACGAGGAAAGATCCTCAATGTGGCTTCTACGGCAGCATTTCAACCCGGCCCGTACATGGCGGCCTACTATGCGACCAAGGCCTATGTGCTCAGCTTTAGTGAAGCGCTTGCCGAGGAGCTGGTCGACAGTGGCGTTGCTGTGTGTACCTTGTGCCCCGGCCCCACTGCATCGGGATTTCAGGCCGAAGCGAACATGCAGAAATCCGCCTTGGTGCAAGGCAAGCGCATGCCAAGCTCAGAAGATGTTGCCGTCAAAGGTTACGCCGCAATGAAGCGAAACCAGCGTGTTTACATTCACGGTGCACTGAACTGGACCATGGCACAAAGCATCCGCTTCACGCCACGTAGCTGGGCGACCAAAGTGGTTAAATTAATCTCCAAGCCTGTGGCTTGAATGGCATTCGGGGTTTCTCAGTGATGATGCAGGAAACACACCTGGTTCCGATGCACGGTGGCGGCCATGTGGCCTTGCATCGTTACAAGCCTTCAAACCCGGTGGGCTCGCCTGTTGTGGTGGCCCACGGCACTTTGTCCAACCAGCTTGCTGTGGAACATTTGGGTGTGTTTTTCGCGGAGCAAGGGTTTGATACCTGGCTGTTGGAGTGGGGCGGGCACGGGCAAGCCAGGCCTGCGTACCGCCAGCAAAACTTTGAATACCCGGCTTTGAATGATCTACCGGTCGCGATTGACTTTGTTGTTCAACACACAGGCCACTCGCAGTTGCATTGGACTTCTCACAGTGGTGGAGGTTTGCTGGCCTTGATGTTGCTTGCCCGGCAACCCGAACGCACTTCACAAATTAAAAGCCTGAGCCTGATTGGTGCGCAGGTGACAGATGCTGCACCCAATTTGAAAGAAAAAATTCGGGTTGCCGCTTTGGGAGCATTGACCCGCCTGTTTGGCCGAACACCAAGAAAACTGGTACCCATTGGGCCAGAGGGGGAGCCCACTTTGCTACTGGTGCAGTGGTGCAAATGGAACCTGAGTGGCAAATGGAAAGGGGCAGATGGTTTCGATTACCTGGCGGCATTGAAGCAAGTCAGCGTACCTTCATTGGTGATTGCGGGCGGGCGAGACGATGTAGCGCCTCCCAAGGGTTGCAGACGAATTTATGAGGCTTTGGGTGGTCCCAAAACCTGGCATGAGTGCACCGTGCAGAAGGGGTTCAGCAAAGACTTTTCACACAGCCAGATGATTCGCGGTGAAGCAGCGAAAACCGAGGTTTTCCCGCTGCTGCACCAATTCATTCAAACCATTTAAAACTTACTTTCTGATCAGAAATGTTTCAAAATGGGCAGCAATGGCCGGGTGACTTTCAGTTTTGATGTGTGGCGGAAGTTTGCGCAGCGTGTGCTTGAACAAGGTGTGTAGCACATTGATTACGCCGTTGATTGTTTTACTGATCACAAAATTGAAACCCATCAGGTCTTTAGGTGTGTATACCAAAGGCACCAATGCCGTCTCTATGGCTTCAATCAGCAGCTCAACACCTTCTTCAATGCGTGTATCGTCACGCTGAGCCAAGGCATTCATTACATCGCTCGCTTTTTCTGCGTATGTTGTAGTGACCGGAATCACGATGTAGGGATATTCTTGGCCAGTCAGGTTCAAAATGTGAACCATGTCGTGAAAATGTTGGATCACGGGCGGCACGCGTTTGTTGGCAATAAATTTGATAAGCCAGCCGATGTAATGTTGTGCCTCGCTTTGTACCTTGTGTATCACCTTCGACGCATCTTGCAGCATTTTGTCGGGTTGGGTTTTGTTCAATTCATCGAGCAGGTGAGTGAAGCAGGTGTCGAGAAGTTGCACATAGGTTTGCGCCAGTAGGTCGGCACCCAGCGCTTTGTCTTCATCGCTGATGGGTTTGGACGCTCGCTCGTGTAGTGCCTTCATCTGTATATAAACATCTTCTTTGATTTGAACGGCAATGTAAGGCTTGTTCATGTTTCTTCAGTAAGATCTCGATTCACACAGTTTACGTTTAACACGCCATGCAATCCCAGCCCCCAGTTGAATTCACCGACGAAATCAAATCCCTTTTTGTTGAAAAGAAGTTGGCGCAGGCCCGCCAGCGTTTGCTGGATACATTGAGCAATCAATGGGATGGACACTGCAACCTGATCGCCTTTACTTACTTGTACGCTGAAAATCGCAGCGCCGATGATTGCACGCTGGCTTTGGAATGGCTTCAAAAAGGTGTGATGGCCGGAGAAGTGGACGCCAAGGTGATTCTTGGGCGTTTGCTGGTGTCAGGTGAACTGGGTAGTCAGGATTTTTCTCGTGGCATGGACCTGCTGCAACAAGCAGCGCAGGCCAAAGTGTTGATGGCCGTGCTGACTTTGGTGCAAATTTACAAGGGTGGGGTTGAAGGGCATCTGGATGCTAATGCGCAACTAACCTTGCAATACTTGCGGCAAGCCGCTGACCTGGGCGACCCCAATTCCGCTTACCACCTGGCGCTTGAACTTGAGCGTGCGACCAGGCCCGATTTTACGCAAGCCTTCAAATATTTTGACAAGGCCGCTCAAGGCGGCCTGTCGCAGGCCATGCACAATGTGGGTGTGTATTATTTGCATGGCAAAGGCGTTGCAAAGAATGCGGCGCTGGCCATGGCTTATCTGACCGAGGCGGCCAAGCTCGGTTCGCCTTTGTCCATGTTGAGCTTGTCTTTGTTGTATCTCGATGGGGTGGAGGTGCAGAAAGATCGCGGTGTGGCTTTAAGTTGGCTTTACATTTACCAGGTGCTTTTTCCAGAAACCGACATACCAGACCAACTTCAACTGTTGCTTGATGATGTGTCTGCCGAGGAGGAAAATTTCGCACGCAAGGCTGCCCAGAATTTTGTGAATCATCAACTGAATAAATCTCCTAGCGGAACGCTGCATTAATCTGCAATACTGCCTGCGGGAGCTTCCCCATAACCACAAACGAGGACCGCCATGACTGTTTGCCCGATTGCGATTGCTGTTGGTTGTCAAAAATGTCCTGCATTTAAAATTTGTCCTGCCAAGTCGATTCTGGGTGATCAACCCAAAGCCGGCGAGAAGCAGCCTGAAAAGAAACAGTAAGTTGCGATACTTTTTCTGAAAAACCCCGACCTGGTTCGGGGTTTTTTTATGTCAATAAGTTTCGCGATTTGTTAAAAAGTGTTTCTCAGGCACATTGCTTGCATACTAAACTGACCACTCGCCATTGCAGCACCAATTCGGCGCATCGCTTTTCACAAGAAGGAGAACAATGCATGGAAGCACTTACTCAGTTTGTTAATTCAATCAATGGAATTGTGTGGGGGCCACCCATGCTTGTTGCCATTCTGGGTACGGGTCTGTTTTTGCAGCTGCGTTTGAAGTTGATGCCAATATTTAAAATTGGCATGGGCTTCAAGTGGATTTGGAAAAGTCGAAGTCCCCAAGCCGGAGCGAAAGGCGACATTACCCCTTACGCTGCACTGATGACAGCACTGGCCGCAACGGTGGGTACCGGCAATATTGCTGGTGTGGCTACAGCCATTGCTTTGGGCGGTCCCGGCGCCTTGTTCTGGATGTGGATGACTGCGCTGGTGGGTATGGCCACCAAGTATGCCGAGGTGTTGTTGGCTGTGCATTATCGAGAAACCGATGCACGTGGTCAGCATGTGGGGGGGCCAATGTATGCCATTAAAAATGGCTTGGGTCAAAACTGGAAATGGTTAGGTATTGCATTCGCACTGTTCGGTGGCTTGGCGGGTTTTGGTATTGGGAACATGGTTCAGGCAAACAGTGTTGCCGATGTGCTGAATGTGACCTTTGGTATCGACAAATGGATTTCCGGCATTGTAATGACGGTGCTGGTGGGTTTTGTGTTGATCGGCGGCGTGAAGCGAATTGGTGCAGTGGCACAAAAAGTGGTTCCGTTCATGTGTGTGGCTTACATCGTTGCCTCGGTCATTATTCTGGGAATGTACATCGACCAAGTACCCGCTGCGTTTGCCTTGATCATCGAGAGTGCTTTCAACCCGGTTGCCGCCACTGGTGGTTTTGCAGGTGCGGCAATCATGCTGGCTATTCGGTATGGTGTCGCGCGCGGTATCTTTTCCAATGAGGCTGGCTTGGGCACGGCCGGTATTGCGCAAGCTGCCGGCCAAAGTAGCAACCCTGTGGAATCAGGCTTGGTGGGCATGATGGGTACCTTCATCGACACCATTATTGTGTGCTCTATGACCGGTTTGGTGATTGTGGTGACTGGTGTTTGGAGCAGTGGCTTGAACGGCGCCGCTCTCAGTTCCAGTGCTTATGCAACAGGTTTACCAGGTGTGGGTGAATATGTGTTGGCATTGTCGCTGGCCTTTTTCGCTTTCACTACCATTCTGGGTTGGTCGTATTTCGGTGAAAAGTGCTGGGAGTTTATTGCAGGCACTGCCATCACCATGCCTTACCGTGTGTTGTGGACAGGTTTCGTCATGGTGGGTGCTGTTACTCAGCTTGACTTCGTGTGGCTGGTGGCCGACACATTGAATGCCTTCATGGCCTTGCCCAACCTGGTTTCGCTGCTATTGCTTTCACCAGTTATCGTGAAGCTCACTAACGAGTATTTCGCCAACAAATAATTTTTTCTTCGCATCGGCAAGCCGCAATCTCAGCGGTTTGCCGGCCAGACTTGAACCAGTTTCGAGTTTCTCACCAAGTTTTACTGATTGTTCTGCACTTTGCCGCTATGATACGGTCCCCTTACAACAAGCAGACGCTTTTCCTCAATATGCTTCCAGGAATATACGCATGACCGATGTGAGACGTTTCAACAAAGTGAAAAGCAGTTTTCTCGTGTTGATCGTTGCATTCTGGCCTGGCATCGCATTCAGTGATTCCTCCCTTGATTCCCTACTGAATCCGCCCGCGGCCGAGCAGTCGTACAGCAATGAAATTCAAAACGCGTTGTTGGCTCATTATTCAAATTGGGCGGGAACGCGCCACAAACTGGGCGGCACCGGTACCAACGGCGTGGACTGTTCCAGTTTTATTCAAACCTTGTTTCAAGACAAATTCCAGCTGCGCTTACCACGCAGTTCACGAGAGCAAATGACCATGGGCGAGCGGGTTGATCTCTCTGATTTGCGTTCTGGTGACCTTCTGTTTTTTCGCACAGGCCCCACACGTCGCCATGTAGGTGTGTATGTGGGTAACAATCAGTTCATGCACGTATCTACGCGGGCGGGCGTTGAAATTGCCAAGTTGCTCAGCCCTTACTGGCAACGTCACTTCATTACGGCCCGCCGCGTGGGTTTGGCGGGCATTACACCTTCAAACTGAATGGCGTGAAGTTGGTGTCTCTGTCGTAATAATCTTCGCTTTCTGCGCGTTTCAAACGCGCTACTACCCAGTAGGTGAGCGGCGTGGCCAGTATTTCCCAGCTGGTCTTAAGCACGTACTGCGTCAATGCCACGGTGATGATTTGATCGGTGGTCATAATCCCCCAAAACGCGATGGTGTAAAACAAGCCAGAGTCCACGAACTCACCCACCACAGTGGAGCCAATGGTTCGGGTCCACAACCATTTGCCCTGGGTCCATATTTTCATTTTGGCCAGCACAAAGCTGTTGATAAAGCTGCCACTCCAAAAGGCAATTAGCGAGGCCAGCACTATGCGCCAGGTGTTGCCAAACACACTTTCAACTGCAGCCTGTTTGTCGACCCAGAAGGATGCTGCGGGAAGATTCACCACGGTGAATGCCATGAACGATGCAAAGGCCAAAGCCCCAAAACCTGCCCACACGGCCCTGCGGTCGCGGCCGTAACCACACACCTCGGTCAGGATGTCGCTGAATATGTAAGAAATGGGGAAAAACAACACACCTGCTGCAAAGGTAACAGTACCAAGCAATGGCAAATTCAGTTCGGCAATTTTCGCGGGGCCGATCAGGTTGGAACACAACAGCACGGCCACAAAGGCAACCAGGACGAATTCATAATATTTGTATTGACGCATCCAAAACCCAGTTAATTGGTTAGTAAAGGGAATATTAGGTTGATTAAGTAGTAATTGTTGCAGTAATTGTCATTGTGTTAACAATTATTGAAACCTATACTCGAATGAGAGGTTTTGTAAGTGTAGTTTTTGGAAGCACCAATTGGAAGTCAGGGAGTTATTATGAAAGTACAGAGGAAGACAAACACAACCAAGAACAACAAGTTTAAGTTCAATATTTTAGCGGGCAGTCTTTTGGCTGTCGTCAGCGTTGCGGCTTTGGCTTCTAGCCACCGTGAAGCGCCTTCAATCACGACCACTCCGAAAGCAGACGGAACTGATTTTTACATGTTCCGCAGCTATGAGACCAATCGGTCAGACTTCATCACCTTGATTGCCAATTATCAGCCCCTTCAAGACGGCTACGGTGGTCCAAATTATTTTTCAATGGATCCCAACGCGCTGTATGAAATTCACATTGACAACGATGGCGATGCGCAGGAAGAAATTACATTTCAGTTTAATTTCAGAAATAATCTCAAGGATATTGCGCTGCCGATTGGAAGCGGGACTAACAGGCCCTCAGTCAGCATCCCATTGATTCAAGCGGGCACTGTGTCTACATTGTCAGATCCCAATTTGAATCTGAATGAAACCTACACCATGACAGTAGTGCGCGATGGGCGACGCAACGGTAACCGTACTTTGGCGGCCAAAACCAGTGGGGGCAGCACCACGTTGGAAAAGCCGGTGGATTACATTGGTGAAAAAACCCTGGGCAATGCAGCGGCTTATCAAAGCTATGCCGATGCGCACATTCACAATGTGACCATCCCTGGCTGTGCAGCGGGTACCAACCAGGCACGCGTGTTTGTAGGCCAGCGGCAGGAAGGTTTTGCAGTGAATTTGGGTACAATTTTTGATTTGGTGAATGCCCCGGCCAGTGCCATTTCGAATCGCAGCAGCGCAAACGCAAATGCGGCCGCCGTCAATTCAATTCAAGACAAAAACATCACCAGCATTGCGCTGGAAATTCACAAGGATTGTTTGGCCCCCAGCACTGAAAAGGTAATTGGTGGATGGACTACGGCCAGCTTGCGTCAAGTGCAAATTGGCGACGGTGTGCCTGCCCAAGGGCATCAAACTGCCGAGAAGGTGGGGGGTGCATGGGTGCAGGTTTCCCGCCTTGGCATGCCCTTGGTGAATGAGGTGGTGATTGGCTTGAAAGACAAGGACCGTTTCAATGCTTCAAAGCCCAGCGGCGATGGTCAGTTCCTGACCTATGTGTCTAACCCCACTTTGCCTCAGCTGATCAGCATGGTGGTGCCGGGGCTGCAAAATACAGCTCCAACCAACTTTCCACGTACCGACCTGCTCAATGTATTTTTGGCGGGTATTCAAGGCGTGAACCGCCCGGCAAATGTAACCTTGTCGGAAATGATGCGCTTGAATACGACGATTGCACCTACCCCGATCGCGAACCAGAACACGCTGGGGGTTGTTGGTGGCGACAATGCGGGTTATCCAAATGGCCGCAGACCAATTGATGACGTGGTCGACATTTCGCTGGTGGCAGTGATGGGTGGTTTGTGTGTGGCAAATGGTACGGGTAACGGTCTGGGTTTGAATACAGTACCTGGCACTAGCCTGACTTCAGCCTGTAACCCTGACAGCGTGCCTTTGGGCTCAACGTCCCTAACGCTTCATGATGCGGTGGCTCAGGAACAGGTTACTTTTTTGAGTCGTTTCCCATTCTTGAACACGCCAATTCCAGGTGCACGGAATTAATTTCATATCAAGGAGCTTTAAATGAAACTGAAAAGCAAACTTGGATTGGCCACAGGCGCAGCGTTGCTGCTCACTTTGGGGGCCTGTGGAGGTGATGGCTCACCTTTTAACCTGGGTAGCGCAGCAGGTGACGGGAATATCAATGCATCTGAGGCGGGTGCCTTGGTACGCAGCACTTCTGAAACCGGTGAACCTGAAAACGCTAGTAACCTGATGTTGGCAACCTCTGAAACAGCAGAGCCCTTTGATCTTCCAGACTAATTACACAGCAAAAATTTGATACAGTATTTTCAGAATCCCGTAGCAAGTGTAGCTGCGGGATTTTTTTTGGATGGATTTCTACATGAAATTGATTGTCTTTGGGGTGTGTGGTTTGGCCCTGATGCCGCATATTTCCAGTGCCCACGGCATTCATTTTGATTCCCAAGAGCTTGATGAAGTGTCGGTGACTGAAAGTATCGAAGCCATTCACACTTTGGGCGGAATCACCAGTTCCCAGGGCATACTCGGTGCACGGCGATTGGCCAACCAGAATCCGGCAAGATCCTCGGATGTGCTGGAGGCTGTACCCGGTTTGAATGTGACCCAGCATTCTGGTGGTGGCAAAGCCAATCAATACTTTTTGCGTGGCTTCAGTCTTGATCACGGCACAGACTTGTCGATTAACTTTTTGGGTGCGCCCTTGAACCTGCCGGGTCACGCACACGGGCAGGGGTACGCAGATTCAAACATGATCATTCCCGAGTTGTTGTCTCGCGTGGAGTACCGCAAGGGCCCTTATTTTGCGCAAGATGGTGACTTCAGCTCTGCGGGATCTTTGAACATCGATTATGTCAGCGAGTTAACAAGAGGATTGGCTTCATTGTCGGTGGGTGAGTTTGGTTATCGGCGTGGTTTGTTGGCCAATTCAGTGTCTTTCAATGAAGATCAAACCAAACTACTGTATGCCATTGAGTTGACTGATAACGATGGTCCCTGGGAGATCGCAGAGAATCAATACAAATACAATGCGCTGTTGAAATTGAGTCATCGAATTGATTCAAGCAAACGCTTCGAGCTGCAATATTCAGGCTATGAATCACAATGGACGTCGACCGATCACATTCCAGCTGATGCGGTTAATCAGGGTTTGGTGGGTCGATTTGGAAGCCTTGACCCAACTGCAGGTGGATTTACGCAACGACATGCTGTTTCAGGCAACTTCACCCTGGCTTGGGATCAATCGATCACGCAGCTACGGGCTTACCTGGCGGATTACAAACTGAATCTTTTCAGCGATTTCACTTATGGGCTCAGGGACAATACGGCGCTTGGCCGCCCCGGGGTGATTTCTGACCAGTTTAACCAGGTCGACAGCAGGGTAACTTTTGGCGGTGGTGTGACACATACGCTATTTGAAAATTTGTCGTTCATGCGTTCGCAATTGGCGGTCGGGTTTGACTATCGGGTAGATGATGTAAACCCAGCGGGGCTCTACGACACAATTGCCCGAGAGCGATTGGCCACTCGAAGCGAAGATTCTTTTGAGCAAAGCAATTTGGGTATTTTTATATCGCAGCAACTGCTTCCAGCGTCTTGGCTCAAACTGACTGGCGGCTTGCGATATGACCAGTTCGATGTTGATTTGAATGGTCAGTTTGATGACGATGAAGACCTGACAACACCCAATGTGATGCGAAGTGGTTCTCGAAATGATCAGCAATTCAGCCCAAAGTTCAGCGCAAGCATTACTCCATTTGAACATGACACTGAATTGTTTTTGTCCATTGGTCGGGGTTTTCACAGCAATGATCCCCGAGGTTTATTCACAGCAAACCCAGTGGACTATATCGTGAATACCCGTGGCTCAGAGGTGGGTTTGAAAACTACCAATACCTCAAGAAATTTGAGTGCTTCAGCGACCTTGTTTCAGTTAGAGAGTGACTCTGAACTCGTTTTTGTCGGTGATGCGGGTACGACCGAGCCCAAGGGTGCTACCAAGCGGAACGGGCTTGAATTGATTGCAAGTTATTTCAACAAAACCGGCTTTGAAATTGATGGCTTCGTGACTCTTGTGGATGCTCGTTTTGTCGGCGTGCAAGACAATGGCATTCCCAACGCGATAGAGGAGTCTGCGGCCGTGTCGTTGGGTCAAACCTGGGGTAATTTGAAAGTAGGTTACAAGTTGAAATATGTGGGCAGCGCGCCTTTGGTGGAAGATCGGAGCATTGAATCGGACTCAGTGATCAATTCAGATCTGTTCTTCAACTTGAAAGTGAACAAAGATCTCAGTTTGAATTTGTCCATATTCAATTTGTTCGACCGGGACAATAGCGATATCCAGTATGCGCAGGATTATTTTCTAGCAGGGAGCCCGGCTTTTGGAAAAACTTTTCATCCATCCCTGCCACGGCATGTTCGGTTAACAGCCAATTTACAGTTCTGAGTGCTTTTCGTTTCAACGAGGTTCAAGAATGACCGATAAAAACTGGCTTTTGTAAGCACTGCCTTTTTCTTCGGTGATCAACGCTCGAAGCAGCGCTTTGCTCTTGGGTTGTAACAGCAAGGTGACTTTGCCGCTTGCATCGGTTCTCGACCACAGGGTTACTGGCGTTTCGGGATACTCCAGGCCGACGGGAAGCTGCGCCAAGGGCTTGCCGTTTTTGTAAACATAAATTGTGGAAGCGTCGCCTGGCAGCGTGATGAATTGGGCAAGTTCCGGGTTGTACAAATTACTGTCTTTTTCAATGGGTTTGATTTGTGCCGCTTTAAAATATTCTTCGTTGAATTTGTCGCTTTTCAACACCTTGTTCACCAAGGCTTTGTCGACCTTGTTCTCATCAAAATGTTGTGCGCCCTGCCGCGGCGAAAGCTCGATCTGGCTGGTTTTCAGAATGGCGAGGCAGTTGGCGGGGCGCTCTTTGTACGTGTAGCGAATACTGTTGTCATTGAATGGCAAGCCGAACACCTCGCCGTCGCCACCAACACATCTTACAGAGTCCACATATTCACCCTTGACTGTAATTTCCTTGGCCGGGAAATTGTGCCCAGTCGACAAACCGAGGCTTTGTTCACCAACGTCAATCCAGGTGAGGTGGGCCATGGCTGGAGCACTTGCACTAACAAACAGCAAAACAATCAGTTTCTTTAACACGGGAACCTCGATACAGCAGGTTAGAATCACTCAACACTACTACACATCGGAACGAACATGGCGAAAACCAACGCTGACCAGCCCAAAGATTTGGCGTCGCAATTGCTAGAGGCCGAGGTGGGCTTCTGGTTGCAAAACCTGAAAGGCAAAAAGTTTCAAGCTTTGCTGGCTGATGAGTTGAACCATGTGCTTGCCAGGCTTGAGCATATTCGCCTGCGCGATGCGGTGGATGAAAGCAAAGTAAAGGCCACTGCCCGGCGTTATGCGGTGGAAATGGAAATTGGTGGCGCCATTCCTGAGCTGTTTGGTGAAATTGCCAATCGCATTTTTGAGTTTCCAGCCAGCCGAACCACGAAAATTGGTGAGGTGGTATCCGATTCAATCGCGACAGAATTCATTGAGAAAATTTTTGAGCAAAATGGTGTGCTAGACCACGCAGTAACCAATATTCGAAACAGCACACCGTTTCGACATTTTTTGTCGGATGTAATTTTTACCGTGCTCAAAGGCTATGTGTTTGAGCAAAACAACCTGATGAAATTTTCTACTGTGGCCAGCAGCACGCGCAAGGTGCGTGAGTGGTTGAGTACCAAGGCCCCCGATTTGTCTGAGGGGCTCGAAGAGCGGGTGCGCAACCTGATGGAAAGTGGAGTGAAGGGATCGCTTGAGATGGTGGATGAAACGCTGGATAACGAGCAATATCGCGAAACTGCCATGAACAGTGCCTTGGCCTTTTGGGATGTGGTGCGCGAATGGCCGCTGACAGCCTATCGCGATTACCTCACTGAGCAAGACCTGCAAGAATTCATGGTATTGGGTTATGAATTCTGGCTTGAATTCCGCAACACCGAGTATTTGAAATCATGCATTGATTTGGGTGTGGACTTTTTCTTTGAAAAGTACGGTGAACAGTCTCTGCAAGACCTGCTGGATGACATCGGTATCAGCCACGAGATGATTACTGATGAACTGGACAATTACATTCCTGACCTGGCTGCCCTGTTGATCAAGGAAGGGCTTGCAGAAAGTTTCCTGCGCCGCAACCTTCAACGTTTCTACAGCAGCAAGAAGGTGCAAGACCTTCTTGCAGAATGATTGTTCAAAGGTTTCCCGTGCTTGTTCCTGCCGGCAGGTTCAATACCTTGCCATTGGTGAAGTTCAGCACCACGGGGCCGTCTGACACCACGGTGTAAGCGGCACCGTTTCTTAGGCAGCTCGCAGTGGTGTCAAGACGCATCGATTCCACATTGCTCAGCGTTGCAGTGAAACGGTTCTCGCTGGCGGCCTGAACAGGTTCACCCATCAGCCTGCGAAAGGTTTGAATGAACGGCACGGGGCCCACACCCGCGGTTTGACCGGTTTCGAAGGTCTTCTGGGAGCGCGCGCAAGCAAAACTTTCGATATCAATATCGATGTCACCTTCTTCACGGCCTTTGATGTTACTTAGCCAATACGCCTTGTCATGTTTGATTGCATACTCGGGAAATGCAAAGGCCTCATTGGTTTTGTACGTGATTCGACCTGGGTTCTTCACACGTTTCAGCTCGCTGGAATACGCCGCTTCTTTCTCCCAATTGTCCAGGGCGATCAGTGTCAGGTGTTCGGCCGGGGCGTGCATATAGAACTCGTACAATACACCGTCGGCTTCACTCAATTTAAGAGCCCAATCGAGTCCGGTGTTCACTTGAACCAATTCATCCAGTGCACCGTAAGAGTGTGTGCCGGGAATGTGTCGAAGATTTCCAAGGTACTTGCTGATGTTGCCTTTGCCGCCTATTGTGCTGCCCAGTGGAAACTCGAAGGGCAGGGCACCAGTCACGGCCTGTTCACCTTGAATCAACACATCGCCAATCAGTGGCGTGTTGAAAATACTCCCTGTGAAACCCACCCAGTTGCTTAGGCCTGCAAAGCGGTCTGGATACAGAATGGCCAAACGTGTAGAACCGTAGCCACCCATGGAATAACCGCCCACCAAAACACGCTCTTCGTCGATGTTGAAGGTGTTTAGCGCGTCGTCCAGTACATCGAGCACATCGCGTTCAGACAAACCAGAGTAGAAACCATAAGGACCGCGTCCCAATGGTGAGATCAACACGCGGTCGAGTGCATCGCCAAACTGGGCCTGCATGCCTGGCTGGTTGATCTGACTTGCGTGGTTGGCTTCACAACCATGCAGTATCATTTGCAAGCTGCGTTGGTCGTCAAAATTACCATTTTCTGGAATGTAAACGCCATAGGGTTGATACTTGCCCACAAAGTGGAAGTACTGGCCGCAAAACATGCTGTCGTTTTCAGGGCTGCTCGCTTCGGCCTGAAGTACCATGCCTTCACCAGTCGAGTTGGGGGCAGTGTATTTCGAGGTGTAAACCCGTTGTTTGAAACCAGCATCAACCTTTGCAGTTTCCGTGGTGCCGGAATTCATCTTCCGGATGTCAACGATTGCGAAGAACTGGCTGATATCGCCCGCACCCAGCGCTGCAGCTTGTTTGTCTTCCCACCAGTTGCCCTTGCCAGGTAGTGCTTGCGAGGGAACAGTACCTTCTGCACCTGCTTCTTCATTGGGGCCACGGAAGGCCACATTCATGACTTCGCCACTGCTTTGAGCGGTCACCGCCCATATTTTGAATGTGTTGCTGGTGGGTGAGGAGAATGTGCCGGAAATGATGTTTGTGTCGACATTGCCGTTGTTGAATTGAACCACTGTATCGGCGCCTTGTACCGTCAAGCCCAACAGCGTCTCTGAACCCGTGTCTGGGTTGTTGTCTGTGTCAATCGCAATGGCTGCGATGGTTTGTCCCGCGTCGTAAAGGGCATTGAGTTCGAATGTGGCTGTGTAGGTGTTGCCTTGTTTGCTCAGGCGGAGCTCAACCAGGTCGGCAGTACTTTCTGCGCCTGCCGGATAGCGTGAATCGCCCGCCGTGGGCGATAGCAATCCGGGCGTGTTGGCCAAGGGGTTGCCCAATTGGCCAGCGCGACTGGCGAGGTTTAAAAGGGCAGGACTGGGGGAAATGAGTCCTGTGTCCGCGCCGTAATCGTCGTACACATAGTCACGGTAAACCAACACCCCGTTGCAAATTTCGGTAACGCCTGCAAACCAGGATTGCTCGTTGCACTGCGCTGTTTCTTGCGGGTTGACTGGTGTGCCAGTGCCTGGGTTATCGGAAAGTGCGGAGTCTTCGTTGCTGCAAGCAATCAGAAGCGCGCTAAAGCTTAAAGCGATCAGTGTTTTTCGGGATGTACAGGGCACAGTAAAAGTCCAAAAGTGAATTGGGTCTAAAGAACTTTTACTTCAGTAAAGTACTGATGGATTCAAGCGGGGGTTAATTGTTGCTGGCCAAAATCTGAAAATCCTTAGCCCAACCCGCTGCACGATCAGCAGCGTTGTTGCGTTGCTCTGCAGTGGCTGAATTGAGAATATCTACAATCAGCGCAATGGTTGCCTTTTGTCGTTGTTCGCTTTCCTGTTTTTCAGCGGCACTGCTTGGGCTTTGCCAGGCGTTGAGCAGGCGAGCAATTTCCTGGCTTAATGTGGCTTGGTCAATTTGACGGTTGGAGGCTTTGTTCACCAAAGCCATGAATTGTCGCTGCCGCTCAAGCCGTTTTTCATAGCGTGACTCGGACCAGCGAATTTCGCTCCTTGCCCATGTGTCAATTTGCTTAAGCTGAACCGCGTTCAATGTGCCCAGCCAGCGCTCGAACCGCTCGGTCATCCGTTCAGCTGATTCGCGCACGCGCTCATCAGCGCTTTGCATCAAGCGTTCTTCGCGGTATTCCTTGTTGGATTTGTCGAGCGCTTTTTGAATATCCGGAGCTTGATTGGGCCACAGGCCCAGCATGTTTTTCGCAATTACAGGTGCTGCTTGATTGGCTGTGCGTCGAAGTGATGCCCGAATGGCAAGGTTCAGTGCTTGCACCTGGTTTGCACTCACAGGCATTACCACGTCATTGCGCGCAGCGAGGGCTTGTCGGGCGGTTTGCAGTTCGCTGGCTAGCACGGGGAGTTCGGTGTTGCGATGCCACTCCACAATCTCATTCAGACTTGTTTTCAGAAATGCAGATTGTTCGGAATCAAAATCGACTTTGCTGGTGAGATACGTGTGCGCAAAACTTGCCGAGTTGTTGTAACCCAGCTTGATCGCGCTGCATGCGGCCAACAAAGTAAGGCAGGTCAGAAGTAAACAGGTTCTGGTTCGAATTGCAGGTTTTATCACGAGTTCTTGCCACCCAAAAAAGTTGAACTTGTTGGTGTAGGACCCATTGAATTGCCATTCGTTCATTGGGTTTTGAAGCGGCTGGCCCAATCGGGCAATGGGTGAATGAATGCCTGCATGTTCCCACCCTGAATTCGAAGTACTTTCTTATAAGGTTCTTGTACGCTGGAGTTGTCGAGCACCCACACATCGTCGCACAGGGGCAGGGCGTTCAATACATTGTCAATAGTTCTGGGAATTCGCGTTTCGATTTTTTCTTCAGGTACCGCATGCCCGCCAGTTTCAATTCGTTGGTGCACGCGGGCTTTGTTCAAACTGCTTTGTTCAAGATGGACAAACACCATCACCACCTGGTAGCCCAGTGCTTTGGCTTTCGCGACAAAATCAATTTTGGAGGGATGTGAAAACACGGTTTCAAAGCAAAAGTTCTTGCCTTGTTCAAGCAGACTGTTGCGCAGGTTCTCTGCAATTTTTGCAGCTTCGTAGCTGTGTTCCTCGGGTGCTTGGGGAAATACATCTCGGGCAATGTCGTCGGCATTTACGAACGGCATGCCCAATGGTTTTAACTGTGTGCGGTAGAAAGTCGATTTGCCAGCCCCGTTGCCACCCACCAGCAGCCACAGCTGCTTCATGCCAGTTTGACAGGCTTGAATTGGCCATTTTCAAATTGACCAATTTTGACTGCACCTTTTGGGCCAATTTGTTCAAGCAGGCCAGGGTGGGTAGTACTGGCCTGGTAGCGTACTTTGTTCTGGCTTACCTCTTCTTTCAACTCACCGGTGGTGCGTCTCATGTCCAGGTTACCAAATACCCAGTCGGCACTGACAGGCGGTGCATTCACTTGTTCTAGTTTTACACGCAGCAGCCCTGCTTTGATTTGTAGCAAACTCTCTGGGTCTAGCAGGCTTTCAACTTTTTGCCCAATGCTGGCCCAATATTCGATTTGTTCAGCCGCGCTGCGGTGGTGGAGCTTGCCCAACACGGTGGCATTGCTCATCAAGTCAGACTGAATTCGTATGGGTGAAGAGGCTTTGGCCATGGCGTGTTTCCTTGATTGATTGATTTCCTGTGTTACGGCTTGATTGTAGCATTTTGCTACAATCAAGGCAATTTACAGTTGGCCATTCAAAGGGAAATATCCAATCAAAGGTTTCTGAGCACAAATTCCTTGATGGCTTGTGCGCAGGGGTAGGGCGTCTCGATCATCGGCAAGTGACCCACTCCGTCGAACAGGCACATTTCGGCCCGCTTGATCAGGCGTTCGAACTCGTAAGCGCAACTGATGTGCAGAACATCATCTTGTTTGCCCCACATCACGAGCGTGGGCGCTGAAATGTCTTCAAAAGTTGCCTTGGTGTAGTCGGGGCGGCGGCTCAACATTTCTTGAAACAGGAAGCTATTCACGTCGCGGCGGTGAATCAATTCTGTTGCGGAGAAAAACGCAGCAGACGCAGCCAGTGCCCGGTTGTGAAACACCAGGTCGGTCAACTTGATTACATCCATGGGGGCGCGTGGAACCAGGCGGTTTTTGCCGCGAAGAACCTCACGAATAAAGTCGGTTTCCTCGGTACCAGGAAGGCCCAGCGCATCCATCAATACCAGGCTGGTGACCATTTCCGGAAAGCGGGCCGCCAAAAGGCCAGCCAAGGCGCCCCCCATGGAATTGCCCACCACGTTCACCTTGTGAACGCCAATTTCTATCAGCCAGTCGTGAAGGCGTTCAGTTTGGTCTTCAAGACCATAGTTGCGATCCGGGTTGAAGCCGCTTTCACCCCAACCGGGAAGATCAGGGATCAAAATTCGAAATTGGCCTGCGAAAAAAGGGAGCAAGGGCAGCCAGTGTTCTTTCGCAGCGGCAAAGCCGTGCATCAGCAACAAAGCCGGGCTGTTTTCGTGGCCTATTTCCAGCCAAACCAGTTTGTCTTTTCCCACGCCAATCCGCTTGCGATGAACACCCACCAATCCGCCGTACCACGGGTTCAGCCGGGTAAAGCTAAACAGCTTGGGACGCCAGTCTTTCAGTTTTTCTGGGTCTATCTCGGGGGCGTGGCGAAGAAATGCTTCGCCCACGTGATCGAAGTACTGATCTACCAGTTTTGCGCCTTCGCTAATTGGAGAGACTTCTTTGCCTTTGGACTTGCGGACAGGTTTGGCCAAAATGGACCTTCTATTTTTAGTATTGATACATGATTAGCAAAGCATACTTCGAATAATTACAAAGATATTTCTACAACACAAAACCGGATAATCTTTGTACGCAGTATTTTTTGCATCATTCGGGGCTTGGCTTACACTGTCCTTGCAAGCCAGCCCGATATTTTTGAGTGTTCCTTGCGCTTGTGTCAGATGGGCGACACAGTGGAATTCACCACAGTGCGGAATTCTTCCGGTATCAACAGTTCATAGGTGGCACCGGTACCCGGTAAGTTGGGCAAGCCGGGCAAGGCAGGCAAGTTAGGGCCACGCTGGTTGCTGAAATAAAGCCGTGAACCATCCGGGGAGAAGGCGGGTCCCGCCAGTTCACTTCCACCCCCTGTAATTTGGAGCAAAATTTTTGCGGGCTGGTTGGGAATCATCACCATCAAACGCATCGCATCGCCATCTTCCGCCACGATGACATCGCCAGCCGGGCTGATTACCAGATTATCCACATCGTCAAAGCCGGTGCCCTCAGCCAGTTGGCTGTTGTCGAACACCACCTCAATCAAATCGTTGTCAATGTCCAGCGCGTATACTCGGTTGTCACCTTTGCAGGCGAAGAACGCCACCGCGCGCATGGGCTTGGCGACACCACTAACCGCAGGCGCTTGACCCTGCGGGAATTCTTGGATCCAGATGCCTTCGCCACCCCTGAACACGGTGCCCGGAACCGGAAGACCTGCTGCGGCGGTGCGTGTGCGTACCTCGGCCTGTGGGTTTTCAGGCTCGAGAACATCGGCCCATTTCACGCGGTGAACGCGTTGTGCCACGGCGATGTCTTCTTGATAGGCACCGGCCTCGAAACCCACAATTTCCAGAACCTGCAACTTGCCTTGCTCCATGTTCAAGCCCATTTGCCCGTTGACTGCTGGGCGCAAATCGCCTTCGGATACGAACCGATACAAACGGCCGTCACCCGCGTCCTCAGTCAGGAACAAGGTTTTGGTGGTCATGTCCACCGCAACTGCTTCATGATTGAATACACCCAGCGCTGGTAACGCACGCGCAGTTGCAGTGCTGCCCAGTGGGTCACATTCCCAGGTCACACCGGTTTGGGTTTCTTCGCAGCTAAGCCAGGTTCCCCAAGGTGTGGCCCCGCCTGCGCAATTGCGGGCCGTTCCGGTCAAAATTCGATAGGCCGATTGAACCTCACCTTGCGCATTGAACCTCAGCGCACCCACGCCACCCTGTGGTGCCTCGGTTTCGCTGTTCGAGACATACACCCAACCGCCATCTTCGGTCGGGAAGACTGCGCCACCATCGGGAAACATATGCCAGTTGTAACCGGTCAAGCCCAGTAAATCGGGAATACCCAGCACCGGGTTGCTCAAGTGCCTTGCAACAGGGCGGACGGTAAAACCAGCTGGCGCAAAAATATTGTCGACACCCGTGGCCACCAGTTCGCCAATGCCAGCAAGTGGCCCGGCTTGCAAGGGCAGCTCCATGGCCAAAGGCCCAAGACTGGGTGGGTTAACCATGGGTGGGTTTACATTTTCATTGGGGCCTGTGGGGGTGGCATTGGATGTGGATGCTTCTGAATCAGAACCACATGCGCTGAGCAGGGGTAAGGCACTGGCCCCTGCGCCTAGAAACATGGCTCGCAACAAGGCGCGGCGTTTGAATGAGGGAATGGCTGGATGATGCATGGTGAAACCTGTAGGAATGTCATGAACGGCTAATTTTGATACTGCGCAATCGGGCTCATGGTTTGGGTAAAGTACTCAGTGTGAACAGCCATGTCTTTGACATATTTCAAAATCAAGACGGGTCATCTAGTAAGCCTGCTCTTTTGTGTTTTCAATCCTTTCCAAGCTTTGGGCAGTACAAGCTACAAGAACAAAGTGAAGGTGACGGGATGAAGCGGCGTGATGTGTTGAAAGTGATGGCGGCCAGTACATTGGTGGGTTGCGGAGGTGGTGATGATTTATTGGTGGGTACCAATCCTGCCGGGCCTGTTGGGCCCTCTGATCCAGGCACTGATTCGCCAGTTTCAAGCAATGAATTCGAAGAAGCCTTGCCACAACCGGGGTTTGAACCCGCAAGTTTTGACTTTCCCATGGTGCTGGCCATGCCATTTGCACATGGTGTGGCCAGTGGCGACCCTTTGGCGGACCGCGTTATTTTGTGGACCCGAATTACCTTGCCCGAATACCCGGCACAAGGTGTGCAGGTGCGCTGGCTGGTGAGCACCACAGCCGATATGCAAAATGTAGTGCGCCGTGGCACACAGCGTGTGGTGGCAGAACACGATTACACATTGAAAGTAGACGCTCAGGGATTGCAGCCCGCCACCACTTATTACTATCAGTTTAAAACCGGTCCGCACAGCAGCATTGTGGGGCGCACGCGCACTGCGCCGGCTGACATGGTTTCAGCCATCCGCCTGGCAGTGGTGTCATGTTCCAGTTACTGGTCCAGTACTTGGAGCGGATATGGTGCCATTGCGCAACGTGAGGACCTGGATTTGGTGATTCACTGTGGCGATTACATTTACGATTTTGTCGATGAAGACGAACAGGTTCGGGCTCGAAAAAACATCGAGGACACCGCCTACGTGGATTATCGCGACTGGCTGAACATTGACGAGTGCAGAAGGCGCTATGCACTGTTTCGTTCAGACCCCAACTTGATGGCAGCGCACCAGCAACACCCCTGGTTCATTACCTGGGACAACCACGACATCGACCCTGGGTTTGGCAATGAATTGCCCACCACTTTGCCCGAGGGTGTCGAGTCCACTTGTACCTTACTTGACACCACACGCGCTTTTTGGGAATGGACTCCTTCGCGCCCTGTGAAAGCCGATGGCAGCGGTGAATTCATTTTTTATCCCGATACTGAATACCCTGAGCCCGTCGATCCCTTGCTGGTGTATCGCAGCTTGAACTATGGCCCGCTGGCCAGCATTCGAGCGCTGGACACACAAAGTTATTTACCCGGCTACGGCTTACAAGCGGATGCCTCGCATTTGCCGGAAGGTACGCCCACCTTGTTTGGAAAAACACAATTTGACTGGCTACTTTCACAACTTCGCAAAGATGAAACGGAGGGCGTGGTGTGGAAAGTGTTGAACAACCAAACCTGGATTGCGCCCTGGGTTGTACCCAATGTGGTGGGCTCTCCGGTGCTGCCATTGCCTGTTCGCTGGAGCGATTACAACACCGAGCGAAATTTGTTGATTTCGCAATTGCGCGGCGCAGGTGATATTCCTTCTGTGAATGGTACAGTTTTTGTTTCCGGTGACATGCATGGCAACTGGATTTCTGATGTGGTGGAAGACGAGCAAACCGCGTTGTTGAACCAGTATCAGGTGGCACCACCTGTGCCCACTTTGAGGCAGGGTACATCTCCAGAAAATATTTCAGCAGGCTTTCAGCGGGCAGCCACAGCCAATTTGCCGGGTGTGAATTTGCGCGCAGCGTCAGCTGCGGTAGAGTTTGCACCTTCTTCAATGGGAAGGGGTGGAGCCGATGAGTTGGTGGCCAATGCCTTGCCGGGAAGTCCGTTTGCCGTGCATGTGGCAGCAAGCCGTGCCATTGAAACTGCCACCATGCTGGGCAACAAGCATGTGCAATTCATGGAATGGGTGGAGCACGGATACGGCATTGTGCAACTGGAACAAGACAAGGCAGTGTTTGAATGCTGGTGGCAGAACAAGTTGCAAGACAACGCACCCGATGTGCTGGGTGTGCAAATGGTGAGTTTTGCAAATGATGAGCCCGCACGCTTACCCACGCCGCGATTCAAAAATCAGGTTGATTCGGTCACCTTGCACGGCATGCCTGTTCAACCCAGCAGCAGTTCACGGGCAGCGCCTTTGGCACCCATGCCCGCCCAGGTATTAGCGCGTTAGTTGGCAAATTAGTTGGCAAATTAGTTGACGACTTGGTTGGCGAATGAGTTGGCCAATTAGTTGATCAACAGCTGTATCAAATTCATCACCAGCAAAATTGCCGCCAGCACTTGCCACAGCAACACCGGGTTTTTTTCAATCAGGGGTTGCTTGGCCACACTGGCTTCCAGCTTGGTGTTAGGCACGGTCAGGTCTTGCAAAAATTCACTGAGCGCATCGTAGCGATACCGTGGGTTGGGTTGAAGCGCTTTGCGCAAGCAGGCCTCTACCCACAGCGGCAAATCACGGCACGGGTGGTTGGCTGGAATGTAGCGCAAATCGCTGTAGCTTTTCAGTTCAACCTGCTTCACCGCTTTTTCTGCAAACGGCAAGCTACCTGTCAGCATTTCATACACCACCACGGCCAGTGAAAACAAATCGGATTTGAAAGTACCTACTTCACCCATCAAGTACTCTGGGGCCACATAATTCACGCTGCCTTGCGGTACCGATTTGTCCAGTGGTGAAATCAGTTCATCGGCACCTGCGATCAGTACGGTGCCGAAGTCGAGAATTTTCACGCAGCCGTTCGAGTCGATCATGATGTTCTCGGGTTTGATGTCCTGGTGCACCATGTCGGCACGCTGAAACGCACGCAGCCCGGCCACCACCTGCTTCACAATGCGTCGCACCGCATCCATGCCGGGTTTGGGGTTGTCATACATCCATTCCCGCAGGTTGATGCCTTCAATGTATTCACCCAGATAATACAAAAACTGCTTCGGGCGTTTGGGCACATGGGTGCGCATCACATTCACATGTTGGATGCTTTGCCCCACCCATTCTTCGCGAACAAAGCCACTTAAATACATCGCGTCTTCCGCGAAATTCAGTGAGGGTGTTTTCAATGTGAATTGTTCACCGGTTTCCATGTCGCGCACGCGGTACATGTGGCTGCGGGTTCCGCTGAAAATAATTTCAAGTACTTCATAGCCATCTATTTTGTTGCCCACCTGAAGCACAGGCGGTATGGGCAATTGTGTCAACTTGCGGTGCACCTCATCCAGCGTTTCATGGGGCAGGGCATCGACCGCCATCAGCAACACGGTCAGGTTGTCATCGCTGCCTGCATTTAGCGCGGCCTGTACCATGTGCCTGGCGAGTTGCTCCAGGTGGCCTGTGCCGTGCTGTGCAATCAGGGCCAGCAGCTCAGGGCGCTTCAAAACGCCGTGAACGCCGTCGGTGCTCAGCAATACCAGGTCACCCACCTGCAATTCATGCGTGCTGTAGTCCAGTTCCAGGTGGCGGTCGGCGCCCAGTGCACGCGACAAATATTCCTGCCCGCGTTCTGTGCGCACGTGGTCTTGGGTCAGGCGTTCAATGGCATCGCCGCGCACGTGATATACCCGTGAATCGCCCACATGAAAACAGTGCAGGGTATTGGATTTCAACACCACGGCGCTGAAAGTGGTCAACAGGCTGTCATTGTGGCTGGCGCGGTTGGTGTTTTGTTGGTAAATCCAGGCGTTCAGGCCAGAAATGATTTGCCGTGCCGATTTGTGAACACTCCAGGTGTAAGGCGTGGAAGAATAGTCATCCAGAAAACTGGTCACAGCTGTTTGGCTGGCCACATGGGAATCGGCGCAACTGCTCACGCCATCGGCAATGGCCGCCGCAGCACCTTTGAGCAAGTTCGATTCAGCTTGCCCACACCAGGCAGCAAATGCATCCTGATTCACAGGCTTTGGGCCTGCGATGGAATAACCACCAAACCGGACTTGCAGTGTGCTGCTCATGGTGCCTTTGCTTGTCTTTGTCTATTTATCCCACGCGAATCAGTTCAACTGTACCGTCTTCTTTCACCTCGGCCATGTGTCCTTGCGGTTCTTCCATGAACAGCAGTGTAATGAAACCCACCACGGCTGTTAATGCAATCACGAAGAAGAAGGCCTGATAACTGACAAACGACAACACAGTGAGGTAGACCACCGCGCCCACGTTGCCGTAGGCCCCTGTCATGCCAGCGATTTGGCCGGTCAGGCGGCGTTTGATCAAGGGCACTGCCGCAAATACGGCGCCTTCACCAGCCTGCACGAAGAATGAGCAGGCCATGGTGGTGATCACAGCGAGCCATAGCGGCCAGCTGGATTCAGTCAATCCCATCAGGGCATAGCCCACAGCCAACCCTGCCGTCAGAATCAGCAGGGTGCGCTTGCGGCCAAATTTGTCGCTGATCCAGCCACCGCCGGGTCGCGACATCAGGTTCATGAATGCGTACATGGAGGCAACCAGGCCAGCGGTAACCGGGCTCAGGTTGAAGGTCTCGGAATAAAACAGGGGAAGCATCGACACCACGGCCAGTTCAGAACCAAAGGTTGCAAAGTACAACACATTCAACACCGCCACCTGCTTGAACTTGTAGCGGTGCAGTTCGGGCACTGGAGCCTTGAAAATTTCGCTGTTTACCTTGTAAGCGCTGTAGCAGTCGTACACCAAGATCAAGATCAACACGCCGTAAATGCCGTTGGCCACTGCGCTGCTCAGCATGCTGACACCTTCGGGCGACAATTTCCAGGTTAACAAGGCCAGTGCAGCGTACATGGGCAACTTCATCAACAGCATGAAGTAAAAGTCGCCCACACTGGTTACTTCCATGCCACCGCTTTTCTTGGGTTTGAAATAAGTGGAGCCCTTGGGCGTGTCGCTCACATTGGAATACCACACAAAGCTGAACAAGAGGCAAATTACACCAGTAATTGCAATTGCATAGCGCCAGCCGTCAGGCCCGCCCAGCAACAAGGCCAGTGTGGGCAGCACCATGGCTGCACCTGCCGACCCAAAGTTACCCCAACCGCCATAAATACCTTCGGCCGTACCCAGCTGGTGGGCTGGAAACCATTCACTGACCATGCGAATACCGATCACGAACCCGGCACCGATAAAGCCCAATAGAAATCGGGAAATGGCGGCCTGTGCAAAGTCAGTTGAAAGCGCAAACATGAAGCAGGGAATGGACGACACAAACAGAAGCACCGCGTAAACCAGGCGGGGGCCAAATTTGTCGGTCAGCATGCCAATCAATATGCGTGCGGGAATGGTCAGTGCCACATTCAAAATCAACAGTGTTTTAACCTGTTCTTTGCTCAAGCTCAGCGATTCAGCAATGGCGCCGAGCATGGGTGCGTGGTTGAACCACACGAAAAAAGTGATGAAAAATGCAATCCAGCTCATGTGCAGGATTTTCATTTTCCCGGCAAAAGAGAACAGATTCAGTTTGGCGTGGTCGTTCATGACGAATGGCTCTTTTTGGAATTCAAAATAAAAAGCGCCCACCCATCGAATCAATCTGTGGATTGACTTGGTGAGTGAGCGCCTTTGCCCGTTTTTGCTGCATATGAAAGTCAGTTGCACCTAAAAGGTGCGCTTAACTCTCCCAGACAGTCTCGATTTCCAGCTTTGGAGGCGAAAACTGTGTGTATGAATGTTGCAATGCAGAAACTGTGCCAGCGAACAAACCGTGAACCAAGAAAACCTGTCAAGGTCTATGCAATATGGATAAAATAACATCGAGTGGGCCGTCAGTTTTTAGCAGCAACTTAAGTAGCAGAAAGGTGATTCAAATGCGTATGTTCAGCGTGTCAACAGGTGTGGTGGTGGGGTCTGCATTGCTCTTGAGCGCATGTGCCTCCATGTACAGCGTTCGGCCAGTGGTGGCCGAGAACCAGGTGCCAGTTCAAAACCAGGGTTTTGAGTCTTTGAGTTCGAGCAAAAAACACATGGTGCAGGTGGGCTCGGTGTACAACTCGATGCGTCAATTTGATAACCCTCGTTTTAACGTAACTTTCGTGAACAACGGCAAGTTTCCAGTTGAGTTTTCGACGGAAAACGTCACGGTGACTTTCAATGGCGAGCCGGCCACTGTGGTCAGTTACGAGGCACAAATTCAGGATGTGCAAAACCGACTTTCTTTCTACGGTTTCAGGGCCCCAATTTTTTACAGCCCGTTTTATCACTCACCTTTTCACAGGGGTTTTCACGGAAGCGGTTTTCTGTTTCAAACCGATTTCAATGACAGACTTGATGTGCAGCAAGCCTTTGCCGACTTTGACCGAATTCAAAAGTACAGTTTGAAACCGAAGGTGGTGCGCCCGGGTGAGCAAACACAAGGTGAAATTATTGTGGCCCGAAAGTTATCGGCCAGCAGTGCGCAAGACATCACAGTGACGGTACGTGTGGATGACGACATGCACAAATTTGATTTTGGTTACCTCCAAACCAATTAATCAGGGGCTGCTTACTGGAGTTCAGCGATTTTCCTGAACTCCTGAAGCTTGGCCCGCAAAAACAAAATCATCGCTTCACGGTCGTGAAGTTCTGCACTCAAGTACTCCACCACTGTGGTCAATTGCTCCACTTCGGCCGATCGCTTTTGAATCAATTCACTGGCGCGTGCTTGCAGTTTGGCCAGTTGCCTGCACAAGGCGTCGTTTTCAATCAGCAGGGTATCCATCGATTTATTCATGCACACTGCGGCTTTCATGGGGCAATTCCTTCATGAATCAGTGAAGCGCGCCACCTGCATGCTGCCGGTTGTGGCCTTGCAGGGTGGGTTGCTCCAAAGCTTGTTTGATTCGTTGAATTTCGGCTTGTGCAAAGCCCATCATGCCCAGCAAATCCCGAAAGGCGGTGGCTTCAAAGCGCATGGTCATGTAGTGAAGACAGAGGGATACCACCCCGGTTTCCTGACAGTAATAGACTGAACCGTTTTCGCTGCCCGCTAACCATTGACCCAGTTGAGCTGTACAGTTTTCCTGCTGCATGAAGAACTCCCGATTGATACAAATGAGAATTCATCGTAAATGATAATCATTATCAATACAAGTGCTTTTTGCAGTTCTAGGCTTGCTCGGTGTTTAGTTGGTACTTGTCTTGCGCACCACAGTCAATTTATTACCTACTGGGCTACTTTGTTCGCCCAGAATTCCTTTTTCAGTCACCAGCAAGTCAGTGCCGGAGAACAGTGGTGGCCGGCCTTGCATGACCTGCGAAGTGCCGGTTGAAAAGGTCAGTGGGTTGAAGGCATCCACTTGCTCGCCGAGAAAGTTGAGTTTAATGACCTGTCCCGTTAAAAAGTAGGTAACGGCGAAACCATCGGGAAGAATTGAAAAGTCGTCCGGCAGGCTTTCCAGCGTGGCCAGCACCAATGGCATTCCGGCAGATCCATCCTGTTGAATTGGCACTACATTCAAGCGGCCCAGGTTTGGTATTTCAGAATCAGTAAAGTACAGCAGATTTCCCCGGCGTTGAATGCCATTTGGAAAACGACCTGCCAGGTCTAGCCATGTTGTTTGATTCTCCACTTGCAGCGGGTTGTTGGCAGCAACTTTCAGTTTCACAATTTTTGGAGTGGGCAGGGCATTGGTAGCAATCGGTCCATCCACTGCATACAGTGTTTGGCCGTCTGCACTGCTGGTTAGTCCATTGGCCAACCCCATGCTGTCATAGTCAAATACCGGTGAAATCGTCATTGGGGATTTGTTCAAGCTGCCTGCCCACAAAGTGCCGTCGCCACAATTGGCGTAAAGGGTATTCCTGGCAATCGCCAAACCCGTGAAGTTGCACACCCCGCTGGAAACGGTTTGAGCCGCGAATTCATCGGCAACTTTAACCACCTCAATCACGGATTGCCCGCCGGACACAAACAGCCTGCCTTCAGCCGAGAAAATCATGTTCTCTGCATCCGGAACGGTCAGCAATTCCTGCAAACTGGCACAAGCATTGTTAAAGCAAGGGCTGTTTTGTTCCAGTGATGATGCATTGTTGCGAGTTGTTGGCAGGGCAGTGGGCTCTTCGCCCGTGCATGCAACCACAAACGGCAGAAAAACAAGGAGCGACCAACAAAGACGTGTTCCAGATTGCATGTATCAAATTCCCCATGAGATGAAGCTTGTACTTTGAGTGCAAATGTTTGGATGTAATAATCAAGAATCAACAACATCGCAGGAGCAAATCCCCGTGCTCGAGAAAGTCTGGGCGGGTGTATTGCTGGCATGTCGCATTACGGAAACATTTTGTCGACCTTGAATTACAGCTTGAATCGCACCGCAACTGGGGATGTACCGGACTTGAAGTTGTTTCCGCTCACGGGGCTTTATCGCTATTTTGCCGATGCTGGCCGTTTTATTGAATGTGCAAGTGGCCTTAACTTGCCCGTGGTTACCATGGGTGACAATGCAAAACTTGAGAATGCTTATTTGCAACTAATTGAACCTGCTTGCTGCCACACGCATGGCCTGCTTAAGCAAGGGTAATGTGGATAGTGAACTGATTGACACGCTGACCCAGGTCAGAAGCTGGAATATTCTGGGTCAGCGTATGGAGTTGTATGACCAGCTTGGGCGTTTGCTGGCCAGGTTTGAAGTGCGTTAGTTATTTAATTCTGCAACAGCTCGAAAGTAAGGCCCGCATGCTGTTGCAAGCGACCTATCAGCTGTTCGCCCATCAGTGAGGCGGGTGTCCAGAACCCGCCTGCGTGGTTTTGAATGTCCAGGGCCAGGCACACGGCAGCCTCGCCCAGCATTTTTCCGGTTGAGCCATAACCCGGGTCCATATCGCCTGTTACTTTGGCTGTCAAAGTATTGCCCTTGCTGGTGGTGCCATAAAAGCGCAGGTCATAAGAGCCGCGTTGCTGCGAAGTTTCACTGGGGCCTTCGCCAGGTTTGGGAACCACGAATTTTTCAAGTACCCAACGGGTTGGCGGCAGTGCTGCACCAATCAAAAACCCAGCCATGCCGCTGGCCAGTCCCATCGCAGTCATTCGGCCTTTGAATCCATTTCCGGTCATCATCGCTTCGTCGTATTTGAATTCTTTGCCATATCCATAATTCTGCAGCGCATTGCTTCGATGAACCACGCGCGTATTAATACCCGCCATAACAAAAGGTGCCAGCCAGCTTTTTGCCACGGGGTCAAATTCTGCGAAGCTTACGTTGGGCTGGCGTGCAGCCAGGCGGGCAGGGGAGATCAAGTAGGGGTTGGCCAGTTTCTTCGCCAGTGAACGGTCAGCCGCAACTTCGCGAGTAACGTTGATCATGCTGGCCACGGTGCCACCTGAAAATTCACCCTTTAGTTTCCTGACCCGCATGCGTATTTGTTGGCAAGGTTCACCATATTGAACGCTGGCGGCCTTCTGTAAAAACAGCACGCCCAAATCAGAGGGGATTGAATCAAAACCGCAGCAATGCACAATGCGTGCACCGCTTTGTTTGGCGGTGTCTTCATGGGCTTCAATCATCCGTGCGATCCATTGCACTTCACCGGTGAGGTCACAGTAGTCGGTGCCGGTTTCAGCACACACTTTCACCAAACCGGAACCATACAAAGCGTAAGGGCCCACTGTTGAAACCACAACCTTGGTTTTTGCACACAGATTTCGCAGATCAGTTTCTTTACCGGCGTTGGCCAAAATGGTAGGAAGCTCTCGGGCCTGCTCACCCAAGCGGTTTTTCAACACTGCCAGTTTGTCGGCATCGCGCCCTGCAATTGCCCATTTGATCTCGCCATTCAAGCCATGGCGCTTCCACAGGTACTGCACCAAAATTTGACCGACGAAGCTGCTTGCCCCGAACACGATCACGTCGAATTCTTTCTTTTTCATTGCGCTGTATCTCCTGAATTTATTGTGTTTTGCCAGATTCTCTCACACTCAATAAACCTTGTATTGATATTCCGAATACTGATTATTTCTAGGCCCTAAGGGTGATAGGGAGTGACCGGAGCTTTAACCCGATCGGGGGGACGCAAATTGGATGTGGAATATTTAAGGTGAATCCATTCATCGGAGAACCCCATGGCCAGTCTTTCAGCAGTCAACTTTTTGTTCGATCCAAGCTCCCAATTGTTGCCATTCTGGATTGCGATTGCACAAAACGACCGTGAACTTGAGCTGGCCGCCAAAGCCCGTCAAATCGCTTACGGAAAGCATCTGCCTTTGCTGGGTGAAAAGCTGGCTGTACCCGATGCCGATGATCGCAACCCCGACTTTGCCGTGCTTCTGGCTTTTTCAAAGTTGGATGGAAGTTGCATTGGCACTGTGCGGGTTCAAATTGCCAATCAGCAGCAGCTTCGCCTTGAGGAGTCATATGCATTGCCCAAGGCCCTGAGAACAGGGCGAATTGCCGAGGTATCGAGGCTGGCCATACCTGCGCGTTCGAATGGTTTGGCATTGAGGTTGATGTTGATCAAAGCGGCCTACTGGTACAGCAGGGCGAATTTGGTGGACCGATGTTTTCTTTGTGTACGTTACCCGGTGGACAGGCAGTACCGACGGTTTGATCTGGATGATGTGCTTCAGCCTGATGAGTTTGTGGCCATGAAGCACATTGGCATGATTCCTCACCGAATTCTCTGGTTTGATGTATTTCATATCGAGGCACGCTGGTTATTAAGCGCGAATCCGCTCCACTCAGTTTATTTCTCCAGCTCTCATCCTGATTTGTTGCAAAACATTCAGATGCGTACCTTGCAACTGGAAACGCAAAATCAATTGCGCTCTATCGGATGATTTCCATGCCTATTGCTGTCGCAGACTCATTTCAGAAAACACCTTGGGTGCCCTTTCTGTCGGTGGTGTTGTTGAGTTTTTTTCTGCTGGTGTCTTTTGTCAACTTGTCGGTGCTTGGCGAGAACAGCCCCCCTGAAGTGCCACTGGTATTCTCGAGCCTTGCTGAAGAAGATGTGCAGGGCAGTTTGTTCAATGTAGTAGAACAATTAAAAAACCAAGCTGAGCAGACTGTGCTGCGCACCCACTTGAAAGAGACGCCCTATTGGGTTTATGCAAATGTGTCGCAAACCATGGCACAACAGTATGAACAAATTTTTTTCAGATCACGGCATGTGGTGCAGTCCAGCTGCTGGCTTGCATACCCCAACGGCACCTTGCAGGAAATTCAGCTGGAGACAAACCAGGGGCGTGTGGTGTCAGCAAACCTGACAAATCCTGTCAATCTGCAAGGTGTACTTTGCCAGTTCAAGTTCATCGGGCCCGCCAGTCTTGAAATTGGTTTGCAAACAGCTGCAAATTTCAATGAAACCATTCTGGTCTCCGAACGCCGCCAAAGTTTTCTTGAGGGTGTTCTTTATCTCATGATCGGCATGGTGGCAGTTGCCGCGTTCATGACCCGCAGCGTACTGTTTGTCAGTTACGGGTTCTGGCTGTTTGCCAGTCTTCGATTGGTGGCATTGTCGGAAGGTTGGGACCATTCAATTTTTGGTTTTGATTTGAAATCTGAGCCGCTCATGCGGGCCCGCATGCTGGCCTTGGCCATGTACTTCACCTCTACAGTGCTGATTGTGTGGCACCTGTTTGAAAACATTCGCCGAGAATCGTGGTTGGGTGTATTGCGCGCCCTGCAGTGTGCCAGTGTAATTCTCACTGCCCTGGCGCTGTTCTCTCCGTACCGCACCTTTCTGGAGTTGTTTTGGCCCATGAGCTTGGTTGCAGCCTCGGCTGTGGCTTGGGTAGTAATCCAGAATTTTCTGGAGAAACGTGACCGCGTTGCAATTTACTACCTCGCGGCGATGTTGATTTCCTTGGCTGGTGCAGTGGCTGAAGTTTTGTCAGCCTGGTTTGATCAACGTTTTCTGCTGCAGTATTTCAACAGTGCCTCGGTCACGGTGCTGGCCAGCCTCATGACTGCTGTTGCCTTGGCCGAGTTTTTAAGGAAAGCACAATGGCAACAACAGTTGGCAGCACAGGAAATAAAACAGGCCCACGAGCGCCTGGAGAGTGTTTTTGATATTGCGCCGTCAGCCATGTTTACTTGCACGCGCCATGGTCAATTGATCCACTTCAACAAACAGTTCACCGATTTGTTCCTGAATCGGGAGGGCATGCCCACGCTCGACTTTCTTCAGCCGCAGCGCCTTGCTGCGCTTTTTAATTTGCTGGAGCAACCCGGCAAATCATCACGGCGTGAATTGCCTGTTGTGGTGGGTGAGGGGCAAACACGTTGGTATGAGCTGGTGGTTAGTCGCGATCACCGGGAACTCGTGGGCGTGGTAGCGGACTTTACAGCCAGAAAAGACCGTGAGTTGGCCTTGCAGTACCAGGCCACACACGATGAATTGACTGGCGCCCTGAATCGACGTGGGCTGCAAAACATTATTCACAACAAGCTGAACAAGCGTGCAGCCAGTTTCACTTTCTTTTGTGTCGATATTCAACAGTTTTCGCGTTTGATCAGCGCATATGGCCTTGCGGTGTCTGACCAGTTGCTTCGAGCCTTTCACACTGAGCTGTATCGCCACATGAACGCCCATGGCGAGATTGCACGGCTGCATGTTGATCAATTCGCAATCATGATTCATCAGAACGACACGGAGCGTGCAGAAGAAGCCTTCAATGCATTTTTGTACAGGCTGGATTCAGTGCCGTTTCAATTTGACGGCAGAAGTATTCAAACCTCTGTGCTGGCTACACTGGTATTTCAGGGGCTGGTTGACAACGTGCTCGATGTCATGGAAACCGTTGAAATGTCCATGCGTGAGTCCAAGTTCAAGGCCAAACGCAACAACAAGGTTGAGCGGGTGGTGTTTGAGCAAAACCAGACCCGCAGTTTACTTGATCAATCCAGAACCATTCGCAGGCTCGATGATCAAAAATTGCCCACTGGTTTGACCCTGGCGTGGCAACCCATACTGGCTTTGAATGAGCACAACGGACCCTTGTATGCGGAAGCCCTGTTACGGATCAAGGATGAGAACGGCAAGCTTGGATCGGCCGGGTTTTTGATTGAGGCCTGTGAGCGGGGTGGGCACACCGCGTTTCTGGACAATTGGGTATTAAGCCATACACTCGATTTTCTGGCTCAGCATGCACAGCAGTTAAACAAGTTGAGCGTGTTGAGCATCAATGTCTCACCCGGTTCTTTGAACGATGAAATTTTTCTACAGGACACGTTGGCGTTGATTCGCGTACATCAGCAGCACGCCTCAAAGTTGTGCCTCGAAATTACAGAAGTTGGTTCGGTGATCAATCTTCAGGCGGTTCAGAATTTCATTGAACAGGTGCGCAGCCTGGGCGTGCGCATTGCACTGGACGATTTTGGTGCCGGGTACAGCAATTTCCGGTACGCGATGGACCTGCACGCAGATGTCATCAAGATTGATGGGTCGATTGTGAAGAACATTTGCCACAGCACGGAAAGCCATGCCGTGATTACTGCCATTGTGGGTTTGGCCCACGATCTGGGTTGCAAATGTGTGGCCGAGTGGGTGGAGGATTTACACACCCTGCGAGAAGTCAAAGAACTTGGCGTTGATTATGTGCAGGGTTACCTGGTATCCCCTGCAGTAGAATGCGAGCGTTTCCTGAACTTGAACAGCACACTGGAATTGATGCCCGATCAGAACCGGGCACGTCTGGTTCAATCTGTTTTGGAATCGGTGTCTGCCTGAACGCTGGTCAATTCACCATACTCCACCCAGAACCGTTTCACGATTGACTTTTCAAGTTGCCCCCGCTTGTTTAGGGGGCAGGCAAACCGCAGGGTCATGCGCAGGCATTTTTCGTCGATGCTTGCCCAGAACACTTCAGGCCTGGCCTTGGGCAAATCGACAAAATTGTCACGTTCAATTGCTGAAAAATGGCGTTCGGCTTCCTCTATCCAGTGTTTTCCAGCCTCGTCGGCCAGTTTCAGCGCAAGCGATTCCGCAGCCTGAATTTTTACAGACTTGTCAAAGTTGAAGTCGATCAGGTGAATGCCGTAGGAGCCATACACTGAAAGGTTTTTCATGGCTTGCGTGAATACGAGGCTGTTGGGCAATGTCAGCAGGCGGCCGGTTTGTTTTTTCGACGGACCAATTTCAGCCAGTTCGAAGGTTACAAAACCTGTATTCACCAACTGCCCTGTGAATTGGCCCACTTCAATCGTGCTGCCAATGCGAAGGCTTTTGTTCAGAGAAATAACCAAAGCACCCCACAGGCACAAAATGAATTCTTTGCTGACAATCAACAGCGCACCACCAATGGCCGCCAGGGAAATCAGAAAACCGGTAATTTGCCCTGACCACAAAGCAAGTACCAGCAACAGGGCAGTGACCCATACAATGTTTTTACGTCGAACCCAAGTGGCCCGCACATTGCCCGTTTGCGGTGTGGCTCCATTGGTTTCCCGAAGCAGCCGCCAGTGCATGAAGCGGTTGATCGTGGTGGCCAACATCAATAGTGCGATCGACAGGATCAGCTTGCCAAGCCGGCCTTCGAGAAAATTGAAAACCTGTTCAACCGTGGGTTCGAGGTCTTTGAAAAATTGAAGAATTTCCATCTTAGCTTCTGTTTGCTGCCCGTTGATCTTGCTGGAATATGGCTTCCAGTTCCTCGCGCCCCTGTCGACCTATTTCAATTACTTTCTCGCTGTCGCCCAGCACTTTGGCTTGCTTGTTCAACAGGCTTTCATCGTGTTGCTTGAATGTTTCTGCTTTCTGCATGGCTTGGCCGTCGCTGTACCCCAGTGCATGCAGCGCCTCGGTGGCTGCCTCCAGTGCGCCAGCGAACAATTCACGGATCACCGAATGCGCACCTGCTGCCTTCAGTGCGAGGTAATCGTTTCGATTGTGCGCACGGGCGATGATGGTGATTTTTGGGTAATGATGAACAATGAACTCAACAATGGCTTGCGACATCTTCGGATCATCAATGGCCACAATCACGGTGCGAACCTTTGAAATACCCGCAGCTTCAAGAACTTCGGCACGCGAAGCATCGCCGTAATACACTTGATTGCCGAATTTCTTGACGAACTCAATGTGCTCGGCGTTCTTGTCCAGCGCAGTGAAGTGAATTTGATTGGCCGCCAGAATACGGCCAGTAACCTGCCCAAACCGGCCGAAACCGAGAATAAGTGCTTCTGATTCGCTGCTGTCAAACTTTTCGATGTTCTCGGGCGCTTTTGCAATTTGCTTGTCGGTGAATTTTTCAAACCACAACACCGCCGGTGCAGTCAGCGCCATGGAAATACCGATCATCAAATTGACCATGCCTGCTGTGCCTTCGCCCAGCAAACGAAGATCCATGGCTTGCGCCATGATCACGAAACCGAATTCACCGCCCTGACACAACATCAAACCCAGCATCAGGCCACGCGGGAAAGGAACGCCTGCCAGCATGACCAGGCCGATGATGACCAGTGCTTTCAATGACATCAGGCCCAAGGTGCCGAACATCACAGTGAGTGGAGATTCAACCAGCAGACCGAAATTCAAGGTCATGCCAATCGAGATGAAAAACAGACCCAGGCTTAAGCCCTTAAAGGGCTCTACGTCGGCTTCAAGCTGATGCCGAAATGAGGAGTTGGCCAGCATCATGCCGGCCATGAAAGCACCCAAACCCATGGAGAGGTTGGCATGTTCCATCACCACCGCAGCGCCCAATACAATCAACAAGGCCACCACAGTCATGATTTCACGTCCGCCGTAGCGGGATAAAAAGTGCAGGGCGGGATTGATCAGAAAACGCGCAAATACAATCAACCCGAGAATGGCCGCGGGTGCAAGCCACCACTGTCCGGGGTCGGTGTCGGGCTCTATTGGGGCCAAGGCCTGCACGGCAAACAGAATGGGAACGACCGCCAGGTCTTGAAACAGCAACATGGAAAAACCACGCCGGCCGTCTTCATTGCCCAAGATACCTTTGTCGGCCATCAATTGAATGGCGAACGCCGTTGAGGAAAGGCCCAAAGCCAGGGCGATGACCAAGGCCGCATTGCTGTTCATCTCGAACAGGAATGCCAGCACCCCGTAAATGATGCCCGCAGTAATGAACAACTGGCCCGAACCCAGCAAGAGTACTTGCGCACGCATGGCCCAAAGCTTGGCGGGCTCCAGTTCCAGCCCAATGACAAACAGCAGCAAGATAACGCCAATTTCAGAGAAGTGCAGCACCTTTTCCGGGTCGTCGATCAGCCCCAGCACTTGGGGGCCGATGACCACGCCGGCAGCCAGATAACCCAAAATTGCGCCCAAGCCCAATTTCTTGAACAGGGGCACCGCCAGGGCGGCAGCCAGCAAAAAGTAAACAACACTTTCCATCATTTTTGTCTCTCGATGTTTTTAGATCAGTTCGATCGCCAGTGCCGTGGCTTCGCCACCCCCAATGCACAAACTGGCCACGCCGATTTTTCCGTTTGTCTTTTTCAATGCACCGATCAAGGTACATACAATTCGGGCGCCGCTGGCACCAATGGGGTGACCCAAAGCACACGCGCCGCCGTGAATATTCACTTTGTCCGCGGGCAGGTTCAAGTCAGCCATTGCAGCCATGGTCACCACAGCAAATGCTTCGTTGATTTCAAACAAGTCAACCTGTGCGGCGTTCAGGCCGATTTTTTCAAACAGCCCTTGTAACGCACCAACCGGCGCGGTGGTAAACAAACTAGGCTTTTGCGCATGGGTGCTGTGCCCCAGTATGCGCGCCAAGGGCTTGATTCCCAGCTTTTCTGCATGGCTTTGTTTCATCATCACAACCGCGGCTGCGCCATCGGAAATGGATGAACTGTTGGCAGCAGTGACCGTGCCGCCGTCACGTCGAAAGGCAGGTTTCAACGTGGGTATCTTGGCCGGGTCTGCTTTCAGGGGCTGTTCATCGGTGCTGACGACTTCCGTGCCTTTGCGGCTGGCCACTTCGATTGGGGCAATTTCCCATTGAAAACTGCCGTCTTCCGTGGCTTGTTTGGCGCGTTCCAGTGAGCGAATTGCGAATTCGTCCTGCGCCTGGCGGGTAAAGCGATATTGGTCAGCGCATTCTTCAGCAAAGCTGCCCATTAGTCTGCCTTTGTCATAGGCGTCTTCCAGGCCATCGAGAAACATGTGGTCCATCACCTGCCCATGGCCCATGCGCATGCCGCTGCGCGCTTTGGGCAGCAGGTAGGGTGCATTGCTCATGCTTTCCATGCCGCCTGCCACCGCCACTTGGGTGCTGCCAGCCAACAGGCTGTCGTGCGCCATCATGATGGCTTTCATGCCCGAACCACACATTTTGTTGATCGTGGTGCAGGCGCTGCTCAATGGCAAACCGGCGGTGAGCGCGGCCTGGCGGGCTGGTGCTTGCCCCTGGCCTGCTGGCAACACACATCCCATGATCACTTCATCCACTTTTTCAGAAAGGGTGGGGTGCCCAGCGCGCAACACGGCTTGTTGAATGGCGTGTGCGCCCAGTTCGCCGGCTGTAAAACCAGACATGCTGCCCTGAAAACCGCCCATGGGGGTGCGGGCGGCAGATACGATCACGATGGGGTCGTGCTTCATGGTTTGGGGTCTCCGGGAAAATAGGTGTTATTAATCCTATTTTCCCGTGCCCACGGGGTTTTTAACCCCCTGTGCAGCAATTATGCAGCAGTTTTTTCAGACCGGTTTTCAGCTTGCAGTTCGTCCCGCAATACCTGTGTCGCCTTCACCATCACAGCCAAAGCCGCCTCGGTTTCTTCCCAGCCACGTGTTTTCAGGCCGCAATCGGGGTTCACCCACAGGTTTTCGGGTGGAATAACCTGCGCGGCTTTGCGGATCAGGCGAACAATTTCATCCTGGCCCGGTACGCGGGGCGAGTGAATGTCGTAGACACCCGGACCAATTTCATTGGGGTAATGGAATTCACCAAATCCACGCAACAGTTCCATGTCAGAACGGCTGGTTTCAATGGTAATCACATCGGCATCCATGGCCGCAATGGCGGGCAGAATATCGTTGAATTCGGAATAACACATGTGCGTATGAATTTGCGTGTCATTTCGAACGGGGCTGGCTGAAATGCGGAAGGCTTTGCTGGCCCAGTTCAAATACTCGTCCCAGCGTGCTTTGCGCAAAGGCAAACCTTCGCGGTAGGCCGGCTCGTCAATTTGAATCATGCCAATGCCCGCTGCTTCAAGTTCGGCCACTTCATCGCGTATGGCCAGTGCAATTTGCAGAGCGGTGGTGGCGCGGGCCTGGTCGTTGCGCACGAAGCTCCACTGCAAAATGGTAACCGGGCCTGTGAGCATACCTTTTACAGGTTTTTCACTCAGGCTTTGGGCAAAGCGGGCTACATCCACTGTCATTGCTTTGGGGCGAGATACATCACCAAACAGAATTGGCGGCTTTACGCAACGTGAACCATAGCTTTGTACCCAACCGTTGGCTGAGAAAGTAAAGCCTTCCAGTTGCTCGCCAAAATATTCCACCATGTCATTGCGCTCGGCTTCACCATGTACGAGTACGTCCAACCCAATCCGTTCTTGAAACTCGATCGCTTGGCGAATTTCCTGGCTAATGTGCTGCCAATAGGTGGTTTCGTCAATTTCGTTTTTCTTGAACCGTGCGCGCAAGTTACGAATATTTTTGGTTTGTGGAAACGAACCTATTGTGGTGGTCGGGAAGGCAGGCAGCTTAAAACGCTCGCGCTGCACTTGCTGGCGAATGGCAAATTCGCTGCCACGTTGGTCAGCTGTTGGGGCCAGTGCTGCAAGGCGGGCCTTGACTTCTGCATTGTTCAACAGCGGGCTTTGCGTGCGCTGTTTTACTGTGGTTTGGTGCTCATTCCACAAAGTGGCCAAAGCACCTGTCAGTGTTTTGCCTTGTAGTTGTGTTTTGGCGGCCTGCTTCAGAAGTTCAAGTTCTTCGAGCTTTTCAATCGCGCCGGCCAGCCAGGGCAATACCTGCGGATTCACGGTGGTGTCGTTGTTGAACCGGTAGGGCACATGCAACAGCGAACAACTGGGTGCGAGCCATACCTCACCTTTGCCAGCATCAAAAGTTTTGCTTATTTTGTTGAGTGCGGCTTCCAGGTCAGTTTTCCAAATATTGCGTCCGTCGATCAAACCCAAGGACAGCACCTTGTAATTGGGTAGCCAGTCCAGTACCAAGGGCAAGTCTTCTTCGGCACGCACGCAGTCAATGTGCAAACCATCCACAGGCAGTTTGCACACAGGGCTGGTGTGCCCCTGCGTGGTTGAAAAGTAAGTGGCCAGCAAAATTTTTATGCTGCTGCTTTTCAGTTGCAGGTAGCTGCGCTCGAAGGCCGCCAGGTAATTGCCGGGCAAATCCAGTCCCAATACAGGTTCATCCAGTTGCACCCATTCAATTCCATGTGCTTTAAGTTCAGCCAGAATTTGTCCGTACACAGGCAGCAGTTTTTCAAGTAGATCGAACTGCTCAAAACCAGTCTGTTTGCTTTTGCCCTGATACAGAAAAGTGAGTGGACCGATCAGGCTGACCTTGATGGGATGATTCAAGGTTTTGGCTTGTTCAATTTGCTCTACAAGGCTTGCTGTATGCGCTTTGAACACCGTGCTTGAAGTGAACTCTGGCACCATGTAGTGGTAGTTTGTGTCGAACCATTTGGTCATTTCCAGTGCCCAGGTTTCGTGAACATGGGCGCAGCTGTGGTTCTCGGTTGATTTTCCACGAACCATGGTGAAGTAGCGTTGCAGCTTCGATTGTTCAGCCTTGAACTCAAACCGTGCGGGCTCGCAACCCAGCAATTGAATGTGGTCTGCCATTTGATCGTAAAAAGCAAAGTCGCCTACAGTGATGAAATCAAGCCCGGAATCAATTTGTGCTTGCCAGTGTTTCAGGCGCAATTCGTGCGCGGTGGCGCGCAGTTCTTCCTCCGTGGTTTCGCCGCGCCAGTGGCTTTCTAGCGCAAATTTCAATTCACGGTTTTCACCGATTCTGGGAAAACCCAGGGTGTGCGTTTTAATCATGGAGTTTCTTCTTGTGTGGCAATTAAAACATCATGATCGGCATAAACAGAGTATTATTCAAACGAATAATATTATCGAAAATAGTGAATATAATTCATGTCAAAAAGTATTCTGGAATTGCGCCACCTGCGTACCCTACAGGCCATTGAACAAACCGGCAGCCTTAGCCGTGCGGCCGATGTGCTGTGCATTACCCAAAGTGCGGTGTCGCATCAAGTCAAGGCGCTGGAAGACTGGTTCGGCGAAGAACTGGTGTACAAGCAAGGCGGCCAAAGCCGATTCAGTGTTGTTGGGCAACGACTATTGCAGCTTGCAGGCCAGGTGCTGGGGCAGGTTGACCAGGCCGAACTGGATATTCTACAAATGAAGCAGGGGGCAGGCGGCCCACTGCGTGTGGCCGTTGAATGCCACACCTGCTTTGACTGGCTGATGCCATCAATGGACGTGTACCGTAACCGGTGGCCAGAAGTGGAACTGGACATTGTTTCCGGTTTTCATGCCGACCCGGTGGGGCTGCTGCACAAGGGCGATGCGGAACTGGCAATTGTGTCCGAGCTTTGCGAGGAAGAGGGCATTGTTTCCTTCCCGCTATTCCGGTTTGAAATGGTTGGCCTGGTGCCTGTGGATTCAAAGCTGGCCAAACGTGCTTATTTAAAGCCCACTGATTTCGCTGGTGAAACCTTGCTGACCTACCCGGTACCCGACGACATGCTGGACGTGATCAAGCACTTTTTAACCCCAGCTGGTGTGCAGGTAAAGCGCCGCAGCAGTGAACTGACCGTGGCGCTGTTGCAATTGGTGGCCAGCAAACGCGGGCTTTCAGCCTTGCCAGCCTGGGCGGTGAAAGGCTATGTGGACCGCGGTTATGTGGCCCAGGTGCCTTTGGGTAGAAAGGGTTTGATGTCAACCTTGTACGCAGCTTTGCCCAAAGCGATTGCCGGTAAGCACTACACCGCTGATTTTGTGGCGGTGATGCGTGAAGTGTGCGCCCGTGAACTCGATGGAATTGAGTTGTTGGGTGATGACTAGAAAACTTATTCCACAAATACGTTGCAATATTCAAGGGTATATTTTCCGTTGGCCGACCTGTTGATGTAGTGCCTAGTGTCAATCTTTAGGAACACTGGAGTTGTGTCTTCAATATTGTTTGTTCTTAGTCGCTCCAGTAATTCCCATCGAGATTTTTGAACTTGGTTAGTTTCGTTTTTTATTGGTTCGATGCCTTTGAACCGGAGCTGAATTGTTTGTTTGCAATTGGGTGCTTTGATTGGAAAAAGGTTTTTATCGATCAGTATTTCAAACTGCGACCAGTTTCTGACAAAAGACTCAAAAGTGGTGTGGGCATCTTGATTGACCTTCAGGCCGTTCGTTTCAGAAATATAAATTGTAGGGCCCTCGATAAACTGAATTTGCTCGGCCGAAAGTGAAGGTATCTGTGTGCTACCTAATATTGTGAGAGCTACGAATTTATTTAACATCACAAACCAGCTCCCCCACCGTTTGATTCCACACCTCAACATATTTGTCGGGGAATCCTTTGCCTAAAATCGTGTTGTAGTATTTTTTCCAGTAATTGGCCATGCCTACAATGTCTCCCGTGGCAGGGATTGCTTCTTTCACTCGGGCGTAATGTATGCGTGCCATGGCTGTTGCATACAGATCGTTGTTAATAAGCTCCTCTTCCGAGTTGGCTTTGTGGCTTGTTTTGAATTGCAACACCTTGTCGGCAAGAGGTTTACGATAGCTGAGATAATTGTTCCAAATGTCGTCATGCGTTGCCATTTCCATTTGATACAAGCCGCGGGCCGGTCCATTTCCCATCTGTTTTCGCCAGGTTAATCGGCTTTCAACCAATGCTGTTCCAAGTAATAGTTCAGAGATATTTTCGCCTCCCATATTCATTGTTTTGAGCGTGGGAATGATGATATCTCGATGAAAATAATGACAAATGGCTTTGGTTGGCATGTTGGCTCCATGAAATCAAGAGCAAAAGCGTAAGCCAGCGACCATGGGAGTTCAAATTCAGTGATTTCTATTCACTCATTGTGATTAGCCCGCTTACCAGCCCGCCAACTGAACGTATACCGGTATACCCACTAAAATATTTAACGGAAAGGTAATGCCCAGCGAAAGCCCCACATAAAGGCTGGGGTTTGCCTCGGGGATCGCATAACTCACCACCGCAGGAACAGCAATATAAGAAGCACTGGCGGCCAGCACCATCAGCAAAGCCGTGTCGCCCACACTGGCGCCTGTGGCCTTGGCCAAAAGCCAGGCCAGGGTGGCGTGTGCAATGGGTGCGATCACTGCGTAAGCAATCATCCAGCGCGAGACCGATTTTAATTTTGGAAGGTGTTTGGCTGTGGTCAAACCCATGTCGAGCAGGAAGAAAGCCAGCATTCCTTTGAACAAGTCGCCAGTGAAGGGTTGCATGGCCTGTTTGCCCTCAGCGCCACTCATGTAGCCAATCAGCATGGCACCTAACAATAACAGTTGTGCACCTTCGGTGAACGATTCTTGTAGCAAGTGGGCAAAGCCTTTTCCGGGCACCGCGTTTGGATTGACGCCTTGGCCCTGTTTGCGCGCCATGTTGGCAAACAGCACTGCCAGAATAATGGCGGGCGATTCCATCAAAGCCATGGCGGCAGCCATGTGCCCACCGTAGGCAATGTCAGATTTTTCCAGAAACTGCACAGCGGTAATGAAAGTAACTGCGCTGACCGAGCCATAGGTGGCTGCAATCGCGGCTGCATCAAAAGCGGAAATGCAGCGCTTCAAGATTGGGTAGCTGATCAAAGGCACCAGAACAGCCAGTACAACAGCACTTCCCAAACCACCCAGCACTTGCGTATTGAATCCCGAGTCATGCAGGGCAAAGCCGCCTTTCAGGCCAAGGGCCATCAGCAGGTACAGGGAAAGGAACCGACTGACCTGTGCCGGAATTTCAAGATTGGACTTGACTAGTCCGCTGAAGATACCCAGGAGGAAGAACAGAATGGCGGGGTCGGTGAAGTTATTCATGATGCACGGGATGTTGAAAGTGCGCCCATGCTATTCACAATGAACAATCATGTAAAATCAGAAAAAAAGAAAATATCATCATCAAAAGGTTATGTAATAGCGAGGCTTTTAAGCATGAACCTGACCCTCAGGCAACTTCACCTGTTCACAGCGTTGGCCCGATTTAAAAGCATCACGGCGGTTGCGCGGCATTTTCATGTCACCCAACCCACGGTGTCCATGCAAATGAAGGAGCTGGCCGAATCGGTGGGTTTGCCTTTGTACGAGGTCATCGGCAAAGCGGTCTACCTGACACCCGCCGGCCTTGAGCTGGAAACAACAGCGCGCGCCATGCTGGCTGAACTTGAAGGCTTTCAGCAGCGTATTGATGACATCAAAGGCTTCAGGCGCGGCAAGCTCACCGTGGCTGTAGTGAGCACGGCTGAGTACTTTGTGCCGCGCTTGCTGGGCGACTTTTGTGCAAAGTACCCAGAGGTGGAAATTGCCCTGGAGGTGTTGAACCGCAATGGCGTTATTCAGAGGCTTGAGCACAATCTGGATGATCTCTACATCATGTCCAAACCGCCCGCCAATCTCGACGTGGAGGCCCGGGCTTTCATGACCAATTCTTTGCAGGTGGTTGCACCCGCTGAGCACCCCTTAACCCAGCGCAAGCGTATCAAGCACACCGAATTGGCGCGCTCCCCGTTTATTTTGCGGGAAAGGGGTTCAGGAACCCGCCTGGCGTGCGATTCTCATTTTGAAAGCCTGGGTTTCGAGCCCACGGTGCGGCTCGAACTGGGCAGCAATGAGGCCATAAAACAGGCTGTGCAAGGCGGTATGGGTTTGGCAGTTTTGTCAGAACACGCTTTAAATGCTGGTTCGGCGACCGATGGCCTTCAAATATTGAATGTGCAAAGTTTTCCCATTCACGCGAACTGGTACACGGTGCGGCCCAACGGCAAGCGACCTTCGCCGGTGGCTGCCGATTTCTGGCGTTATTTAAATGTAGATTTAAAGAAAGGGCGTTGAAATTCTTATCAAAAATTAAAAACGAACGTTCGTTCGAATTCATCCTCCACCGTGCAGGTCTTTTCTGCGTTAACCTTCCGGGTAATGGAGTATTTATTTCATAAAAACAGCAGTTTTGGAGACTTTTCAATGAATCTGAATAACTTGGTGGCAGTGGTAACCGGTGGTGCGTCTGGCTTGGGTTTGTCAACAGTCGAACAATTCGTGGCTGCCGGTGCGAAAGTGGCCGTGTTCGACATGAACGAAGAGGCGGGTAAGGCCGCGCAAGCCGCACACCCCGGCAAAGTGATTTTTCAGAAAGTGAACGTTGCCGATGCGGGTTCAGCCCGTGCGGGTATTGATGCAACCATGGCTGCGTTTGGCGCCATTCACATCGCAGTGAATTGTGCGGGCGTGGGCACCGCTGGTAAAACGCTGGACCGCGACAGCAAGGCACTGCCTTTGGAAGCTTTCGCAAAAACCATCAACATCAACCTGATTGGTACCTTCAACATTGCAAGCCTGGCCGCTGAAGCCATGGCCAAGAACGCACCCGATGAAGACGGCCAGCGCGGCGTCATTATCAACACGGCGTCTGTTGCTGCATTTGACGGCCAAACCGGCCAAGCGGCCTACTCAGCCAGCAAGGGTGGTGTGGTTGGCATGACCTTGCCCATGGCCCGCGATTTGGGTCGTTATGGCATTCGGGTCATGACGATTGCCCCAGGCATTTTCGATACACCGATGATGCAGGGCGTTTCCGAAGAATACCGTCAACCGCTGATTGCCATGGTTCAAAATCCCAAGCGTTTTGGCGCTCCTGCCGAATACGGCCGCCTTTGCGTCAGCATTGTAGAAAACAATTACCTGAACGGTGAAACCATCCGCATTGATGGCAGCATCCGCATGCAGGCGAAGTAATAGAAGCATCTGAAAAAGGGAATCATCATGGGTACAGCAGACCAATTCAAAATGGCTGAAAATGAAGACATCACCTTGTTTCGGGACATGCTGTTGCGCTGTCTTGAAAAAGAAGTGATTCCGCATTACGACCAGTGGGAGAAAGAGGGCTGGATGCCCAAGGAAACCTGGCTGATGCTGGGTGCCGCCGGCATGTTGGGCCCTGACATGCCCGAAGAATTTGGCGCAGCCGGTGCACCATTCGAAGTAGCCCTGATGATTCTTGAAGAAACCTGCCGTTTGAATTTGCATTCACTGAGCACGGCGCTGAACGTGCACGCCAACATTGTGATGCCTTACATCAACAACCTGGGTACGGCTGAGCAGAAGGCGCAGTGGTTGCCCCGCATGGTCACAGGCGAAATCGTCGGTTCAATCGGCATGACTGAACCCGGCGCTGGCAGCGACTTGGCTGGCATGCGAACCAATGCTGTTCGCGATGGCGACGAGTGGGTGATCAATGGCTCAAAAACTTTCATTACGAATGGTTTGCATTGTGGCCTGATCGTATTGGCCGCAAAAACAGACACCAGCAAAGGTGCCAAGGGCATCAGTCTGTTTTTGGTGGACAGCAGCTTGCCTGGCTTCAAGAAAGGCAAGGGCATCAAGAAAATGGGTCAACATTCCAACGACACGGCGGAGCTGTTTTTTGACAATCTGCGTGTGCCTGCCAACGCCTTGCTGGGCGAAGAAAACAAGGGCTTCATTTACTTGATGCAGGAATTGCCACGCGAGCGTCTTGGCTTGGGTTCACAAGCGGTGGGTGCCTGTGAAGGTGCCATGGCCATTACTGCGGACTATGTGACCCAGCGCAAGGCGTTTGGCAGCACCATTGCCCAGTTTCAAAATACCCGATTCAAAATGGCGGAACTGCGCGCGCAACTTGAACTGACCAAAGCGTACTTGAAGCAGTGTGAAGCGCGGTTCAAATTGGGTGCGATGACCACTGAAGAAGCCTCTATTTTGAAATTGATGTCCACTGAGTTGCAGGTGAAATTGACGCACGAATGCCTGCAGCTGTTTGGCGGCTATGGCTACACCGAGGAATATCCAATTTCGCGATTCTTCACCGATGCACGGGTGCAAACCATTTATGCGGGCACGTCGGAAATCATGAAGGAAGTGATTGCGAGAGGCGAACTCGGTCGATAAATCGACGGTGGCCAATTCATCGCCAACTCGTCGGGCTGTCAATTCATCGCCAACTCGACGGGGTTGCCTGATTCCTCACTGAAAACCGCTTAGTCCCTTTTTGAATTAATTCTTGCTCACAGACCTCGGCAAAAAACATGGCCGAGGTCTGTGTCGGCTTGCAGCCGAACGCAGCAAACGAATTCAAATGGGGCGGTTTTCTCTATGTTCGGAACAGGCTAACCCACTGCCGAGTTGGCTAATTCACCGACGTTAGCGAACACACTCCGGCCAATCAGCGCGCTAGTGTGCAATTGGTCACCTGTGATGTTCACGCTCAATCAGCAGCGATGTCCCAATCGCTTCGCCTTCAAGAAAACCTGCCCGTTTGAATTCATCCGCCACGGTCGGCCAATGGCCGGCACCGAGACTCGGCCCGCTTTTTTGCCGAGCGAGGTGAGTCAGGGTGAATTTCAATAAGGGGTCAACAGGTTTTCTGGCGAATGATTGGGATTCGCGCTGGTTGAGAAGACAATTGCGATGATTCGACACAAAACCGCAACATCACACTGGCATAAAGGGAAGTTAGTACTTTTTCAACACTTCCTTGTATCGCCTAAATGAAAAAAATCTTCGAGACTTTGCACGAACAGCGCTGGGACGACCACCGCTACTATCACCACAGCCGTATCAATCAAAGCCTGCACTTGCTGAGCGCGCTGTCATTCCTGTTTGGCTATGTGTTGCTGTTTATTGACCCTGTGTCTGCAGCCCTCGTGGCGTGGTTGGTGGCCATGACCAGCCGTCAAATTGGGCACTTTTTTTTCGAACCCAAAACCTACGATTATGTGAACGATGCCACGCACGATCACAAGGAAGACATCAAGGTGGGTTACAACCTGCGTCGCAAAGTCATTTTGCTGAGCATTTGGGGTGCCTTGCCAGTGTTGATCTGGTTCAGCCCGTCTACGTTTGGATTGCCGCCTACTGGTGCAGACATGACCAGCTTTGTGCGCAGTGTAGGTGAGTCGTGGTTGTGGCTAGGATTGGGTGGTTTGGTGTTCAGAACCATTCACCTGTTCTTCATCCGTGACATTGAAACAGGTTTGGTCTGGGCCTTGAAAATTATCACCGACCCATTCCATGACGTGAAGATTTATTACAAATCGCCTTTCTATCTTCTCAAAGGTCAGTTGATTGATCCCATGGACGATGTCAAGGCACGCCAGGTTTCACTGAGCACACGTCGCTGAATTTTCTTGTTGCTGTTGCAAGCCTCGCTGGTGTCCCACCAGCCATCGGCTTGCATGCAGCGGGCCGCTTGAATAAAGCGGTCGCAGAACACATCGAAATCTGCATCCGTGTAGTTGTGGCTGAAAATCATTCGGCCCGAACCCACCCAGCTTAGCATCACGCCAGCTTGTAAAAGATAAAACTGAAACATCCAGTTAAATCGCGATGGGGTGTTGTACAGAATGGTGAAAATTGAAGTCATGTTTTGCACTTCAACCGGCAACTCCAGCTCAGTCAGCCGTTTGTTCAAAGCTGCGCGTCGAGTGTTCCAGGTCGTGTCTACGTTTTGATACATCCGTTCTATTTCAACACCGTCAATGTGCCTTAGAAACAGGTTCATGGTTTGCATCACGTAAGGGTGTGAATTGAATGTACCCCGTGCAAAGCAGATGTCTGCTGGTTTGTTGTTGCGGTAGCGCTTCATCAACTGGGCTTTGCCGCACAAAACGCCCACAGGCAATCCGCCGCCCAGTGTTTTGCCATAGGTCACCATGTCGGCACGCACCCCAAAATAATCTTGTGCGCCACCTTTGGCCAGGCGGAAACCCAAAAAAACCTCATCAAGAATCAACACAATGCCATTCTCTGTACACACCTGTCGAAGCTGTTTTAACCATTGGGTATAAGCCTCTTTGTCGTATCCCGCTTTACGGCCACTGCTGATCAAGGCTGAATCACCGGGTGCATTTGTGTTGGGGTGTAAGGCCTGCAATGGGTTTACCAATACGCAGGCAATGTCTTTTCGGGTGGCCAGTACATGCAGTGTGCGTTGGCTCATTTCTTGTAGCGTCAACGTTCTATCTGCGCTTACAGGGTTGCCCACGCCGGGTTGTACATCGCCCCACCAGCCATGGTAGGCACCCGCAAAACGTACTATGCGTTGGCGACCGGTGTGGTATTGCGCAAGGCGCACGGCCTGCATCACTGCTTCGGTTCCGCTCATGTGGTATGAAATTTCATCCTGACCGGCCAGGGCTAAAATTCTGCGCGTGTTGTCCAGCACCACCGGGTGATAGGGGCCAAGCACTGGCCCCAATGGGTCCATGTCGATGGCCGCCTGGCGGATAAAACTTTTGTAAGTGTCGTAGCCAAGCAGGTTGGTGCCATAGGCACCGGTCACGTCGATGTACGCATTGCCATCGATGTCCCACAGATGAACTCCCTCTGATTTGCTCAGAAAAAGTGCAGGCAACAAATTCTCGTTGACCATATTTCTGAATTGGAAGGGAACGCGGTATTTGTGAGTAAACTGTGCATCGGAAATGCTGCTGATCGCCTGTTCCAGCAAACGTTTTCCCTGTGGCGCGCGCCCCAACAGGTCTTGGGACAAATTCTGGAAACCTTTACGGCGCCTCTCAACGAGCGCATCGTTGGCACCGTCACAGTTGAAAAACGAATCACCTTCCAGGTTGTAATGCGGTATCAGTCTCGATACGCGCTTGGCCATTCGCACATGGCCGCTTAAGCCGGGGTGTTTTGCACGCGACAATTGAAGTCGGCGGTGCGCTTTGAATACAAGGTAGGCACTGGCGCTGGCGCCAATCAGTAAAGTCAAGCTGTCAAGGTTCATACACATTTCTGTCAAATACAACAGGTAAGGTTGTACGCCATCTCGGTGACAGGCTGATTAAATTGCAAAAAAACACACAGGCACATTCTGCGCATCAGGCGTCCCGCATTCAGTTGCAGGAAAGTGCCAACTTCATGCTGACCAATCGAATCCCTCGTTTGTTCAGTTCCTGGTTGATGGGCAAGGTGAGCAAAATTAAACACCCGTGGTTTGCCCAGCCAGCCTTGTGGTTGTGGCGCCAATTTGCCGATTTAAACCTGCACGAGGCGCAAAAGCAGCAATTCAATTCCATTCACGATTGTTTTACCCGTGCATTGAAGCCGGGTATGCGGCCCGTGGCTACCAGTGCCTTGGGCACCAGCCCTTGCGATGGAATTCTGGGCGCCCATGGCCTGGTGGAGGACGGCAGCCTGCTTCAGGTGAAAGGCTTTCCGTACGCCATTGAAGAATTGCTGGTAGACCCAGTGCTGGCCATGAAGTTTCATGGGCATCGATACCTCACCATCCGGATTACAGCCAGCATGTACCACCGAATGCATTCGCCAATTGATGGGGTGGTGGAGCAGGTGGATTACATTCACGGCGACACCTGGAACGTGAACCCGGTGGCACTGAAGCGGGTAGAAAAACTGTTTTGTAAAAACGAACGTGCGGTGTTAAGCGGTAAAACCGCGCAAGGTGAACCATTCGCCATTGTGCCGGTGGCGGCAATTCTGGTGGCGGGCATTCGTTTGCATTGCACTGGCCGTGTATTCAATCAAACCGACCGCGGGCCTCAACGTGTTCGCACTCACGCACCCATTCACAAGGGAGAGGAACTGGGGTGGTTTGAGCACGGTTCTACGATTGTGTTGTTGGTGCCACCACACTGGAATCTTGTCGAGGGCTTAAGTGAAGGAAGCCGATTGTTCATGGGGCAAGCCCTGTTTGAATAATTCGGTTATTCTTGCGCCCTATGGACATATTGATCAGCGAAGAAAAGGGCGTTCGCCAACTTCATTTTGGCAGTGACTGGGTGCAAGGGGCCATGCGCATTGCAAGGCCCTATGCGCTCGAGCTTGAATACACGCGTGAAATGATGGCCCCATTGCTATTCAATCCCGATTCAAGCTGGCCACGTACGGCCTTGTTCATCGGCCTTGGAGTGGGGGCTTTGCCCAAGTTTTTACACAAGCACAGGCCCGCTTGCAAAATTACCGTGGTGGAAATATCGCCTGCCGTGGTTGCCGCTGCGCAAATGCATTTCAAGCTGCCGCCGTTTTCCCCAAACTTTCAGATCGAAGTGAATTGCGGCGCCGACTACATGGCCAACGCAGTAAGCCGCAATTCCCGGCAATTCGATTTGATCATGGTGGATGGTTTCGATGGCAAGGCCAAAGTGGGCCCCTTGAATTCCACAGCGTTTTACCTGAACTGCAAGGCCTTGTTGAGTGAGCAGGGGTACTTGGTCGCCAATCTTTTAAGCAACCAAAAAGATTCCACCCAAAGCAAGCAGCGCTTGCTGGATGCCTTCGATGGGCATGCAACGGCTTTGGCACCTTGCGCCAGTGGCAACGTGATTGCACTGGCCCATGTGGGCGCTGGTTTTTCCTCAAACCTGGCTGACTTGTATGCCAATTGCCAACGCCTAAAAGATGAAACTGCCCTAAATTTGTCTAATACAGTGGCCAAACTCATCGAGGCTTGTCCCAAAGTTTAAATTGCATGCCTAAAATAGGACACAAATTAAACTTACAGAGACATCGCAGCCATGCAAAAAGATCAACATTCCATCTGGTTTTCCAAGCCCAATCTGGAAAACATGAATGCCATGTGTAAAAACACAGCCTGTGAGGCTTTGGGCATCGAAATCACCGAAGTGGGGCCCGACTACATTCGCGGCACCATGCCCGCAGACACCCGCACATTCCAGCCCTTTGGTCTGGTTCACGGCGGAGCAAATGTGCTGTTGGCTGAAACCCTGGGCAGTATTGGCGCCAATTTGCTGGTCGACAACAGTCAATTTTATTGCGTAGGGCAAGAAGTCAACGCCAACCATTTGCGCGGCGTTAGAAGCGGCAAAGTAACAGGTACCGCCAAACTGTGGCATGCCGGCAAAAGTTCTCAAGTGTGGAATATTGAGCTGCATGATGACAGCGGAAAGCTCAGCTGTATTTCCCGACTCACCATGGCCGTTGTGCCTGTTCCCGGTTCAAAATAATTCATGTCCAAAGTTACTGTGAAACAAGATAAAAATGTTCTCGGTGGGCCCTTGCTCGCCTGCTCCTATGCGCCTCTCACCGGCTTTATGCGGGATGGTTGTTGCAGCACCGGGCCCAACGATTTAGGTCGCCATGTGGTATGTGCCAAAGTCACTCAAGAGTTTCTGGAGTTCCAGTTGCGCATGGGCAACGATCTCATTAGCCCCATGCCCCAGTATCGATTTGCGGGCTTAAAGCCTGGCGATCGCTGGTGCGTGTGTGCCAGCCGTTGGCTGGAGGCCTATGAGGCCGATGTTGCACCACCTGTTTACCTGGAAGGCACCAACCAAACAGCCTTGGAAATAATTCCCCTGGAAACCCTGCTTGAACATTCGATTGTTTAAAGGATCTCATGGTTAAAAAACTTGCCTCGCAGTGGCTGTCTGCGGCCCGCATAAGCCCCACGGCCTTGTACACGGGGCAGGTTTGGCAAACCACAGGTCGATCTATTCCTGAATTGAAATCCATGCCTGCCAGCGCGCTGCACTTGGCGCTGGCTCCTTCCATGTTTGTGTCCAGAAGTTTCGGTGGCCCAACACTCGAAGATTTTTTGTTGGCCCGGCACGATCTGATCGATCACCACCTGACTGAACTGATTGAGTCAGGCAAAGTCACTCAAATTATTGAAATCGCAGCAGGTTTGTCGCCACGCGGAAGTCGTTTTGTTGAACGTTACGGCGACAAAATTACCTACATTGAAGCTGACCTGCCGGGCATGGTCGCTCAGAAGAAAAAATTGCTGGCCACGCGCCTAAGGGCCTGCCCGAATCACCACATCAAAGTTGTCGATGCTTTTGCAGAACAGGGTGCACACAGCCTGGATGGTTTGGCCATGCAGTTGGATACCAGCCAAGGCTTGGCGGTGGTGACTGAAGGACTGCTGAATTATTTTGACAAAGACTCCGTGCTGAACCTGTGGACCAGAATTTCTTCAACTTTGGCGCAGTTTCAGCAGGGGGCTTATCTTTCCGACATTCATTTGCAGGCCCAAAACTCAGACCCTTTGGCACAAGCTTTCGTTGCAGGCCTTGGTATTTTTGTTCGGGGCAAAGTGCACCTGCATTTTGAAACAGCAGGTCATTTGCAATTGGCCATGGAGGAACTGGGCATGGCTTGCCAAGTGCTTAAGCCCAGCGACTTTGCAGCGCAAATACCCGCGTGTTCGGGCAAAGGTGCAGACTTTTGCCGCATCCTGTTTGCACGCCCCGCCAGTGCGGTAAAGTAGACCTAGAACAAGAAAGCAGAACCACCAGCAGGAGACAACATGCGATTTGAATTATTGCGAGGCGTAGTGGCCTCGGCAATGTGGCTTGCCCTGAGCGGCACCGTTGCCATCGCCCAAACCGGTTCAGCGAACGCCTTGGGCGCTGAAATAGCCGGCAATGCGGCCGGTACCATTCCTGAGTGGACTGGCGGGCTTACCAAAGCGCCAGCCGGGTTTGATCCCAAGAAGGGCTACGTTGACCCATTTGCAGGTGAAAAACCATTGTTCGTGGTGAACCAAAGTAATTTGGCTCAACATGAGAAATTTTTGCCTGCCGGGCAAATTGCACTGATTAAACGCTACCCAAACTACAGCATTCCTGTTTATAAAACGCATCGCACTGCGGCTTTTTCCTCCGAGATGATGACGAGCATCAGCACGGAGGCTGGCAAAGCCAGGCTGGCGCATGGTGGCCTGGCCGTTGAAGGTATTCAATCCACCAGTGTGCCTTTCCCTCAGCCAAAAAATGGCCTTGAGGCGGTCTGGAACACTTTGCTTCGTCGCCCAGCACAAACTTTAAGGTCTCACACCGCAGGGTTTGTGGCAGGCAATGGCAGCAAGCCGATTACATTTGCCAGCAGCCAAACCATTGCGTGGGCGCCAGCGATCGGCAAGGCAGGCAGCACGCTCTTGTTTGCACTGATCGGCGAATCTACCAAGCCTTCAGCACAATCAGGCGAAGCGTTGTTGGTGCTCGATACCCTCAATTTTAAAGAAGATGCCCGCAATGCCTGGATCGTGAATTCAGGCCAGCGGCGTGTATTGCGCGCACCTGAACTGGTGCATGCCGCCCCGGCCGGAAACACCGATGCTTTGCGCACTGTCGACGATATATACGGATTCAACGGTTCGCCAGAGCGTTTTGAGTGGAAGTTGCAGGGCAAGCGCGAGATGTACATTCCTTATAACAATTACAAACTGAGCGACAAAAGCCTGAAGTACGACAACATGATCAACGATGCTTTTTTGAAGCCAGAGTTGACCCGGTTTGAACTGCACAGGGTGTGGGTGATTGAAGGCACATTGAAGCAGGGCGCAGAACACATCTACTCCAAGCGCACCATGTATGTGGATGAAGACAGCTGGTATGTAGCCTTGATGGACCAGTACGACACCAAGGGTGAACTGTGGCGCGTCAAAATGTTGTATTTGATGCAGGCCTACGATGCGCCCGGCTTGTATACCTCTGGGGAAGTGCAACATGACTTGAATGCACGCAAATCGGTATTCAGTGCATTCCAGAATGAAGAACCTGCCACAGAGTTCAACGTGCCAGTAAAAGCCGGCGAATTTACGCCCGCTGCACTGCGTAAATTGATGCGCTAACTTTGTGTGAAACTGCACTGGCAATTTAGAGTGCTTTTTCATCAGTACAGGGCGACCAACCACTACAATGTCGCCCAACTTACTTTGTATTCGCAAGGACCTTTCGCAGCATGGCTGAGCAGGACAAACCGGACAACGCAGAAGCCCATGCCAAGGCTGATGCCGATGGCAGCACCATGGACCGCATTAAAACCGGCGCCTTTGAACGCAACGTAGCCTTGACACGGATGGGTGTAGGTGCCGGTGCAAAAATTGCAGGCCACACGGTGCGTAATTTCTTTCGCCGTGGCGAATCCAAAGACGAAGCCAATCGAAATTTTTACCGCGCCCAAGCCAAAGAACTGGCCGATGAACTGGGTCGTTTGAAAGGCAGCGTCATGAAGGCCGGGCAGATGCTCTCGCTGTATGGGCAATATTTTTTGCCTGAAGAGGCTGTGGAGGTCTTGGCCACACTTCAAGACAACACTCCCGCAGTTAGTTGGTCGTTTGTTGAACCGCAATTGATTGACGCGCTCGGTGAAAGAACAATTGCAAAGCTCGACATTCAGCGAAAGCCAATTGCTGCTGCATCCTTGGGGCAGGCTCACCTGGCCACCCTCAAAGCCACTGGTGAGCAGGTTGTGGTCAAGATTCAGTACCCGGGTGTGGCCAACGCCATTGACACTGACATACGCACCTTGTCGCGCTTGATTTCCGCGACTCGCCTGGCTCCCAAAGCGCTTGATTTGACCGATGTGTTCAATGAACTGCGCGATATGCTTGTGCGTGAATGCGATTATGTCCAGGAGCGGGAATTCACCGAGACGTTTTACGACAGGCTGGCTGATAACCCACGTTTTATTGTGCCCAAGGTGTACCCCGAATTTTGTGCCCAACGTGTGCTGACAACACGCTATGAGCCTGGGTATTCCGTTTCTTCCAAAGAAGTTCAGGCCTTGTCGCAAAGCCGCAGAAATGCTTTGGCTCAAAGCTTTGCCGAACTGTTTGTCACCGAGTTTTTTGAATGGAATCTGGTTCAGACCGATCCTCATTTCGGAAATTACCGGGTTCGTATTGATCCCGATGGTGAGAACGATCAGATCGTAACGCTCGACTTTGGTGCAACCCGTCCTTTCGACAAATCTTTTGTTGAAAGCTATGGGCGCATTGTTCGGGGATCCCTTCAAGCCGACAGGCAAGAAGTGGCCCGGGGTGTTCTGGACATTGGATTGATGGATGCCAGTACCCCCCAGTCTTTTCTGGAAGGGTTTGGCGATTTGACCGAACTGATAGTAGAGCCGTTTCGCAAACCATTTGACCCCATGGTGCCCGATCGGCTTTATACACCGGGCGGTGCTTACCGATTTGGCGACACCGATTTGCCAGCCAGGGTTGGTCAAACTGCAGCCTTGAAAATGATGTCCAAGCATTTCAAGATACCCCCTCAGGAGATCATTTTTTTGCACCGCCGTATCGGTGGGGTGCTGGTTACCCTGAAAACCCTGCGAGCTGAACTGCGCCTGCATGCGTTGCTGAAACCTTATTTGGATTTGAATTAAGTTCGAATCAAGCCAGTTTTCTTTGTCCGGAATTGTCAACTGAAACTCTGTTTTGAAACAAAAACAGCAGGAACCTTTGCGTCTTAGAGCGCTCTAAATGTGCGTTAATGGTTATCGCACTGCATATTGATTATCTTTATTGAGCATATAGAGTAATTTGCATTGCTCTATCCATCGGCTTGTGATCAAATGATTAAAGTTGTCCTAGACAAAAAGGCGAACAGGATGTCAACAGCGCAAGACTCAATCGGTGTGGTGGTACTGGAACCCAACAAACAGTTGTTGGACAAAATTTGTGTGTTCGCCCAAAAAGTATGGGGTCAACACGAGGTTTTACCCCGTCAAACCGGCAAAGAACTTGCGTTGGCCGCTGAGAATCTAGGTGTGGGAGTTGTGGTTGTTCGTGCCAGCTTTCAACGGTCAAGTGCCCTGATTCAAAACACTTTGCTCGACATGTATGCGGCAGGCACACAAATCCTGATTATTCAGGACACTCCATTCAGAGTATCCGAGGCAACATGGGCTTCCTTCGCTGGGCTTCACTTTTTGTCCGACAAGGCCACAGACGATCAACTGAATGATTTGCTCACAATGACCTTGGTTCGACACTGCATGCCCCAGTTCAACAAATTGATTTGACCTAGACAGACAATCTAAGTCATTCACAATTATCTGCCACTGTCAGCGTAAATTTATAGTGTCCCCATGCCCCAGCAGCTCAAAGTTGCTGGGCGCCACATTGTGCTTTTCCAGTGCAAGTTTCAAATCTCCAATAGGTTGATCAAGCGGTTCATCGGTCAGCTCAAAAGTACCCCAGTGAATGCCCATGGACTTGGTAGACCGCACATCTTTGTGAATTTGCACGGCCTCATCCGGGTTAATGTGCTGGGCTTTCATAAACCAGCGAGGTTCGTAAGCGCCCACCGCAATTGCGCTGAAGTCAAATGGACCCAAGCGTTTTCCAATTTCTTCGAAGTCTTTGCTGTAGCCTGTGTCGCCAGAGAAATAGAAGTTCAGCTTGGGGTTTTTCATCGTCCAACCACCCCACAGTGATTTGTTCCGGTCTGTCAGCGTGCGCGCAGACCAGTGATACGCGGGTACGAAGGTAATCTGGTTTTCTCCAATGGTGTGAGTTTCCCACCAGTCCATTTCCCTGACTTTTTCAACACCCCAGCTTTTCAAAAGCGACTCAAGACCTAGCGGTACAAGAAAGAGGGCATCAGGCTGCTGCTTGGCCAGTTTGACCACGGTGTTGTGATCCAGGTGGTCGTAATGGCTGTGGCTTATCACCACCACATCAATCTTCGGCAGGTTTTCAACACGGCTTGGCGATTGAACCTTGCGGGATGGACCCGCCCATTGCACCGGAAAGGCGCGAACTGAAAAGTGAGGATCGGTCAGCATGGTGAAACCATTTGCGCGAACCATGACGGTGGCATGTCCAAGCCAGGTGGCTGTGGTTTCCGAGTACTCTGAAAGCTGGCTTTTGTCGAATGCCTTTTGGGGGAAATCAGCGTAGCTGGCTAAGAATTTACCTGGAGGAGGGGGCAAATCTTTTCCGAATCGTTCGCGGTACCAACGAAGCAGGTCAGACATTGGTTTTGAAACAATCGTGCCATCGGAATTCACAAAGCCATCTGGCCTGTGGTGAGGCTTGCTGGAATCGAAATATGGATTCGATGCTGCACAACCCTGAATTAAAACACCTGCGATGACACTAAACACACCAGCTACGACATACTTCATGGTTCAACAAGGATGAATTAGAGTTCCTTCCACTGTGTCGCCAAATAAACAGCAACAGGCAAGCCGAAGTAGAGCAAACAAAGTACTCTGAAATGGTCCATTGATTCTACCGCAGTGCTGCTGTTTGTGTTTAATTCGAGGCCACCCAGTTGTCCAGGGTTGCCGGCAAAGGCCAACTCAAGAGTGCTGCTGGTTTCAAACAAGGGTGCAATAAATGCAGGCTCGAGAACAAAAGCGCAACCCAACACCCACAGAACGAAAAACACAGTGAATCGCTTGATACTCATCTTGATTACTCCTTTGACTATTTTTTTGTCGCCCTGAAAACAACTGTACAATAAACACTGTAACTGTGTACAGTATTTTTTAATTTCTGTGGTTTTTTGTAGTCTTGTGGGGCGCGCTCGAACAAACTCTGGCTGTTACAATCCAGACACACTGTTTTATCCACACAGAGAGGCACTTTATGCAGTCCCAACGAATCTCGATCAACGCCAAAGACGGCGGCAAGTTTGGCGCTTATTTGTCCCTTCCTCCCACAGGCAAGGGTCCAGGTATTGTGTTGATTCAGGAAATTTTTGGTGTGAACCAGCATATTCGCGAGGTAGCAGACCAGTACGCCAGCGACGGTTTTGTGGTGCTTGCTCCCGATGTGTTTTGGCGTCAGGAACCGGGTGTTGACATTGCTTATGATGATGCCGGTTTTAAAAAAGGATTCGCGCTGATGCAGGGAATGGATTTTCCCAAAGCGGTTCAAGATTTGTGTTCCGCTGCCGAGGCACTGAAGGCTCGTCCCGAAGTGAGTGGAAAAGTGGCCAGTCTGGGTTTTTGCATGGGTGGTATGTTGTCTTATCAGGTGGGTTCTACGCTAGGTGCCGTGGACGCAAGTATCTGCTACTACGGTGGCGGAATTCACACCGCGCTTGATCGTGCGCCCCAAGTCAAAGTTCCGATGTTGATGCATTTTGCCGAGAAAGACGGCTTTATACCTCTGGAAGCTGTGTCTCAAATCAAAGCAGCCTTTGAATCCAACCACAACGTTGAAATTCACACCTATCCAAATGTGGACCATGGCTTTAATTGTTGGGGGCGCCCAATGTATCAGCAGAAGGCCGCAGCATTGGCCAGGGGTCGCTCGCTGGAGTTTTTGTCCCGAACCATCTCGGCCTGAGTCATTTTTAAAGGCTACTTTCTTGAAAGCACCTTCTGCCAGCGCCGCTTCCCTGAGCAAGATAGTCTCAAAGGCAATTGACGATTCATGGCGCAATCATCCTTTGCTGTGTTTACTCTTTGCCGTGGGTGTTCTTGCCTCAATTGTGTTTTGGACGCAGTTGGGTGAATTGGCCTGGTTTGGGCAGCTTTTGTTATTGTTAGTGGTTGTCGTGGTTTCCTATGTCGCGGGCAGGGTACTGACCCGCGCATGGATGAGTTTTCAGCTCAAGGAAAGTTTGTTGAACCTGGGCAGTCAGGACGCCGCGCCCGATTACCTGGCGGGAAAAGATTTTTTCGAAACTCTGGTTAACACGGTACACAGGTTGAATCAGCAACAGCATATGCTGCTGGCTGGTTTTGAAGAAGAAAAACGCCGTCTGCTCAGTGTCGAGAACTGCCTGAACGGTTTTGTAGTCGAGTTCAGCGTGACCGAGCAAGGGCGCGTGCGGGTCGAGAATGTCGACAATTCGATTGAACGTTTTTTCTCGCTGACCCGGGCTGAATTCATTGCCGATTGGACTCTTGTTCTCAAGCATATAGATTCAAAGTATCACGCTGCGATACGTACCGTGTTGTCGCGTCCAGAGGCTTTTCCAAATCGGGAGTCGCTGGTTTTTTCAACCGCTCGGCGTAGTGGGGTAGAGCCACAATATTTCCAGTTGACACTGCAGCGCGAAGCAAAGGCGCCGGGAGTCAGCATGTATGCGGTTTGCCTTGATGTCAGCGATTTGGTGCTGGCCAAAGAGCAGGCCGAGAGCGCCGATCGCGCCAAGTCGGAATTTTTGGCGACCATTAGCCATGAATTGCGTACACCATTGAATGCCATTATCGGTTTTTCGAAGTTGCTTGAGGAGCAGTTGGACGACCCAGAGTTGCGGGGTGATGTTCGTAATATTTCCAGCTCTGCAACCAGCCTGCATTTGATTTTGAGTGATGTGCTGGAGTATTCGCGAATTCAGGCCAATGGATTGAAGCTAGATCCTTCGCCATTTGATCTGGATGCCATGGTGCGTCAGGTGTATTCACTCAACCGCAATTTGGCCCTTAAGAAAAATATCGAGTTTTCTTTGGTGAATGAGTCTGAGGGCCCTTGCTTTGTGCACGGCGACGCAAACCGGCTAAGGCAGGTGGTTCAAAACCTGGTTTCCAATGCTTTGAAGTTCACCGACACCGGTTATGTGAGAATGCGTTTAATGACCTCGCAACCCACGCAAGGGCGAACAGAGGTTTTCATTGAAGTGGCTGACAGCGGTATAGGAATCAGTCAGCCAGCCTTGCAAAAACTGTTTCAGCGATTTAGCCAGGCCAGCCGTGAAATTAACCGCCAATATGGTGGCACCGGCTTGGGCTTGGCGATTTGCAAGGGGCTTGTCGAGCTGATGGGTGGGCGTATTGATGTGAGTTCTGAACCAGGTGTGGGCTCGGTGTTTACCGTCAGTTTGAATTTGCCGCTGGCCTCTGCCCAAGGCCAGGCCAAGTCGAGTAAGGCGGTTGAGTCGCCCTCAAGGGCGCTGAGTATTCTGGTGGTAGATGATCATCCCATGAACATCAAGTTGCTGGACCGCTACCTTGGAAAAAGAGGGCATCAGGTGGTGCAAGCCACAGGTGGTTTGCCGGCCGTGGAACTGTGCGAGAAACAGTGTTTTGACTTGGTGTTGATGGACATTGACATGCCCGATCTCGACGGGCATGAAGCCACGAAAGTGATCCGGGGATCCGAGAACGCAGCCTCAAAACACAGCTTTATTTGTGCCTTGTCGGGTTTGTCGGATGACAAAAGCATTGCCATGTCGACACAGGCCGGTATGAATTTGCACATGACCAAACCTGTTTCTTTCGAGAAGCTGGACAAATTGATTGAAGAGATTGCCCAGAAAACAGCTTGAATACCGCTTGGAAAAAAGGCTTGGCTTACACAATGCCCAGTTGCTTTTCGAGATAGGACTTTGCTTTTTCCAGCCAAATGGTGAGTGCAGCCAGCAAGTCACTTTGACTGAATGAGCAACTTTCCCCGCCAAACATGGCGGTGCTTTCCAGGCGCTCTAGAATGCTTTCAAGGGCACCTTCGAATACCGCAGGTAAATCGCGTAACAGGTCTTTTTCTTGCCGGAACGCGAAAATTAGTGCGCTGGTGTTTTCAAATTCATTATTTTCGAGTGAATCTGATAGCTTTTTTATCCGCAATAGCGGATCTGCTGGTATGTTACTCATGAGTATTATTTAACCAAATTATTATTTCGGCAGTGTACTCCAGCACAAGGAGCGCGGCCTGAAAACTGAGGAGAATTTGACATGGACAGCAAACTTTCACTGGATAAAACAGCCACTGTGGCTTTGAATTACGATGCCGTATTGGCCGACCTCGAAGCAATTGAGCCGTTGATTTCAATTTTCCCCAAACTGGAAAGTTTGAACAAGCTTGGCCCAAATACTTTTGAGTGGAAACTCAAGCCCATCGGCGCCATGGGCGTGTCACACGCCGTTCATTATGCAGCCACTTATGAAGTGGACAAGGCCAACGGACGCTTGAGCTTCAAGGCCAAAGAAGGCGTGGGCAATGCAAGTCTTTCAGGCTTGTTTCAGTTCAAGCCCAATGGCAAGCAAGTCGACATTGAAATTGAGATCAACGGGCAGCTGCGGGACATCAAGGTACCCATGTTGTTGAAAGCTGCCACACCTGGTTTTATTAAAACCATGTTTGACGGACTGGTCGATCGATTCATTGAAAAACTGGGGGAGAAGTATGGCAAGTAACAAACCAGCCAATTACGACACCGGCAAAGCAATGCGCACCAAGGTATTGGGTGCCGATTATGTAGCCAAGGCGGTGTCAAATCCTGATGATTTTGCGGCACCGCTTCAAGACATTGTCACCGCCCATGCCTGGGGCACTGTGTGGCCCCGTGAAGGGCTCGAGCCCAAAATTCGCAGCATTGCGACTGTGTCGATGTTGATTGCGCTGAATCGTCCCAATGAATTGAAGCTGCACATGCGCGGAGCAATCAACAATGGCCTAACTCCCAATGAGCTACGTGAGTTGATTATTCATGCCAGCGTGTATTGCGGGTTTCCGGCTGCCATGGACAGCATGCGCCAGGCCAAGGCTTTGCTGGAAGAACTGGAAGCTGAAAAAACATCTGGCAAATAAGTTGATTGACTTAATTTGGGCAAAAAAAACCGGCGTTCGGATCGATCCTGACGCCGGTTTTTCTTTTGGATGTGGTTGAATTATTTTTCGACGAATGCGCGCTCGAACACATAATCGCCGGGTTCACCCACGCCGGGTGACACCACAAACCCCTTGGCATCCAGAATACCGCGAATGTCTGCCAGCATGCTTGGGCTGCCGCAGATCATGGCACGGTCAGTTTCAGGATTGAGGGGCGGCAGACTAACATCCTTACACAATTCGCCATTTTCCATCAGCGTTGTAATACGCCCTACGTTCTTGAACTCTTCACGGGTTACGGTGGGGTAGTAGATCAGCTTCTCTCGCACCATGTCGCCAAAAAATTCGTTGTTGGGCAACTCTTCCGTAATGAATTCGCTGTAAGCCAACTCGTTGACGTAGCGCACACCGTGAACCAAAATCACTTTTTCAAAGCGCTCATAAACGTCTGGATCTTTGATCAGGCTCATGAAAGGGGCCAGTCCCGTGCCGGTACCGAACATGAACAGGTTTTTGCCGGGTTTCAAGTCATCAAGAATTAGTGTGCCTGTGGGCTTTTTACCCACCAGTACGGAGTCGCCCACCTTCAAATGCTGCAAGCGGGATGTCAGTTTGCCATCGGGCACCTTGATGCTGAAAAACTCAAGATGCTCCTCGTAATTTGCGCTGGCGATGCTGTATGCGCGTAACAGCGGCTTGCCTTCAACTTCCAGGCCAATCATCACGAAGTGGCCGTTGTGAAAACGCAGCCCTGGGCTTCGCGTGGTTTTGAAGCTAAAGAGCGTGTCGTTCCAGTGATGGACTTCAGTGACTTGTTCTTGAATCAGGTTTGACATGGTTGCGGCTTTAATTCTCGTAAGTTTTTCAAACGGCCCAATAATAACGCACTGCATCAAAAAACGCTGTAAGTCATTCTATTTTTTAGTTATTTGCTTATTTGGAGTTGCCACTCTAACCCGTTGGAAAGAATACGGCTTCAATGGGGGTTATAAAGTGGAGTCGAAGGTACACCACAACAACATCCAATAAGGGCACAAAACCCATGACAGAGACAAACGAAAAACAGCGGCAGATGAGCCAGATGGTTGTACATTCAGGCGACGTGGAGCTGGCAGTAAGCAGCCACGGCGAACCCCACAATCCCACCATTATTCTGGTGCACGGCTACCCTGACTCTAGCACCGTGTGGGATCCCGTGGTCGATATTTTGAAGCATCACTTTCATGTGGTCACTTACGATGTGCGTGGCTGCGGCAAGTCGACCGAGCCCGGCTGGATGTGGGACTATTCTCTGGGCAAACTTTCTGAAGACTTGCAGGCGGTCATGCGGGCTGTGTGTCCCACTCAGCCGGTTCATTTGGTGGCACACGATTGGGGCTCGATTCAAACTTGGGAAAGCGTGACTGACCATCGTCTCAAATCGCGCATTGCCAGCTACACCAGCATTTCAGGCCCATGTCTTGACCACATTGGCATGTGGATGCGCAACAGCTTTGCTGCCAACAATCGCAAAGCCTTGGGCAACGTGATGGGACAGTTGATGCATTCCTGGTACGTGTATGCCTTTCAATTGCCTTTTTTGGCACCGGCCGCCTGGAAAATGGGCTTGGACAAAGCGTGGCCGGGCATTGTGAAAAAAATGGAGGGCGTAGAACACGATGCCAACCCAACACAGCGCAAAGATGGCGTGAACGGCATTAACTTGTACCGTGCCAACATGCTCCCTCGCATCAGTAACCCGCGCTTGCGTCAAACCGAGGTGCCTGTGCAATTGCTGGTGCCTACCAAAGACAAATTTGTGACTACGGCGCTGGTTGAGTCCTGTTACCCCTATGCCCACAATGTGTGGCGCAGAGACATTGATGCGCAGCACTGGGTTGTACAAAGTCATTCAGAGTGGGTGGCCAATTGCGTGTCGGAATTTGTGGAGTTTGCGGAAACTGGTCGAGAGAACCCGGGCCTCGCCAAAGCCAGGGTGCAGATATAAATGAAGTGTGAGATTAATAAAAAAACCCGGCGTTGCCGGGTTTTTTGTTTCTGCTGAAGCTGTGCTTAAATAATGCCCAGCTTGATCATCACCATCAGCTGGCCTTCGCCCACCAAGCCGCCCAGAATGGCGCCAGTCATAATCAAAATCCATTCTTCCTGCTTGAACACCGGGCGTAACAGCCCCTCGAACTCCAGCGGTGTCATGGCTTGCATTTTCTTGCCCACCACGTTCTCGATATCGAGCGATGTCTGTACATAAGTTTCGGCATGCATGATCACATCGGCCAGGCGGGCCATCAACATTTCAGATGTATCTTGCTTCATGCGCTGGAATGATTCTGCGCCCACAGCCATCACCACGAAAGGCTTCACAATGCTGGCTTTGCTGTCCACCATTTCGCGTACGCGCTCATCCACCATTTTTTGAACACGTTCAGAAAGCGGGCCTGCCACCATTTCACCGATAATGGTTTGGGGCGTCAGAATATCCCGAGCGATAATTTTTGCGTAATCAGCAGCCACTTTTTGCTGGCGTTTTAGAAACAGGCCCTGAATGGTGTAAGAGCCGAATGGAATGGGCTTCTTGGGTTCGAACAAAATATTCAGTGCGATCCAGTCTGAAATAAAGCCAACCAGGAAACCGAATACAGGCAAAATCCATGGCTCTTTCAGCAGCACCCACAGAACCATTTGCACCACACCGATCATGAAACCGAAGTAAAGGCCTGACACGCCAAAGAACTTGAATTCCTCACGGCCCACTTCTTGAAAAATCCGGTTCAGCAGGTGTTTGTCCTTCATCAGGATACGAATCACCAAGGCCTTCAAATCCAGAATTTCATCGATGTTGCCTTTGATGTCTTCCATCACGCTTGCGATTACACCCGGCACATCTTTCTTCACTCGATCAATCAGCTTCTTCTGTGCAAAGTTGGGCAAACTTTCCCAAAGCCTGGGCTGATGTTTAGACATCACTTCGCGAATGATGGTCTCGATCACCTCCATCGCAGGGCCTTCCAGTTCTTTGCCCAGGCGTTCTGAATCCAGTTTGGAAACCACTTCATTGACCGACACAAGCTTGGTCGTAATGGTGTCAACTGCAATGGAAGCCATGCGAAGGGCATTGCGCGGCACAATACCTTGCCAGCCGAAGAACGGAGGAATGCCCACAAACTTCATGGGATAGAACATCATTTTGACCGCGGCAATCTTGGTGACATAACCAAGGATGGCGGCAACTACAGGGATTGAGAGGTAAAAGAGGTAGTTCTGCTGAACATCAGCGTAAATAGTTGCCCAATCCATGAAAGGCGTCCCCTTAGAATCTTATTTTTTGTTGGTAAAGTATAAAGATATATAGTCGTCGATCTATTTTTTGGACGGCTTTCTCTAATCTGTCTTGTCTCGTTCGCCAGTATAACGATCTATGGCTGCCCGCTAGGGGGTGGAAATTAGATCAATTATTTTAATAATTACTTCAGGATGATCGTTTTGGATTTCTCCTTCCTACATTTGGGGCTTCCTGTCTGGGCTGTTTTCTTGGCCATGGCAGCAGCGGGACTTTTTCTGGCCTGGTTTTTCCAGGCCGCAGCACTTTGGCTGATGTTCAATCCAAAAGAATTCAAGGGTTGGCGTATTCCTTTGTTCAGAAAGCTCGGTTTACACCAGTTGGGCCTTGAGGGCTTGGGCTGGCAGGGTTTGGTGCCACACCAAAAATCGGTTATGGCTGAAATAGCTGTGCGCTTGATGACTCACAAACTACTGCCCCTGGATGAAATGATCAAGCGCATTCCAGCACAGGGTTTGTCGGATCGCCTGACCCCGCCCATGCAAGAAACCGCAGACCTTGCATGCCGCGAGGTGATGCTGAAGCACAAGCCCACCTTGTGGGAGAGTTTGCCGAGCTTTTTACAGAACTCGATTATTTTCAGAATTCGCGGCATCGTGCCCGAAGTGGCCAAGCAGATCATTCTGGATTTGCAAAAGAAGCCGGCTTACTACTTGAGCCTGAAAACGCTCGTGCTGGATGTAGTGACCAGCAAACCATTTTTGGTCGTTGACCTTTTCAAGAGCGCAGGCAAAGACCCCATGGCTTACCTCATCCGTTTTTCCCTGTTTGCAGGGTTTGTGGTGGGTGTATTGCTGGCAGGAATTTCACTGTTTGGCATTCAATGGTATTGGCTGATCGTGGTGGGCATGGTGCTCGGGGCGTTGGCCAATGAATTGGCGCTGGAAAGCCTGTTTTTCCATCCAGATCACGGCACGATTCGTTTGGGAAAGTTCACGGGTTTCTTTTTCCGCGATCAAAAACACATTTCCGAATTGTTTGCGCAAACTGCCGCACGTGAAGTGTTGACTACCGAGAATATTGTGCTGGCACTTTGCCGTGGGCCCAATGCAAAGAATTTGTCATCATTGATTGATTACCATGTGCAGCGAGTCATGGACCTGGAGTCCAGTGGAATCAAGCCTTTGCTGGTGACCATTTTGGGCGCAGAGCAGTGGGTGGCCATCAAGCGCGATGCTGCAAAAATTTTCGCAAGCAAACTGGAAGCACATTTGATGGCAGCGCGTGTGTACCTCAACGATGCCTTGAGAATTGAGGAAGTGATTGTGGAACGGTTGTCTGGCCTGCCCGCCATGGAGTTTGAGAAAGCCCTGCGCCCGGTATTTTCCCGATATGAATGGATGATGCCCTTGATCGGAGCTGTATGGGGTGCCGTTTTGGCTGGGGTTTTACTGATTCTGATTTAAATAAAACAGGTTTTGAATCCGCATTTGGGTTGTCAGAGTATTACTTACAAATTCGACAACACAAACACTTATAGATTTTGGAGGCGACATGTCCACACAGGTAATTGGTTCAGTCAATGAGTTGGAAGGCCCGGTCAGCATTATGCGTGACGGCGAAACCCGATCATTGGCAGCGGGCGATTCCATCATGGCTGGCGATGTGATCACGGCCAGCGATTCCGGGCGTGCATCCATAATTTTATCCAACAGTTACGGCGAGCCGATTGGCAATTTGCTGGTTGCTCCAACCGGAAGCGTTATTGCGGACACCACATTGAAAAATGGTCAGACCGCGTTGGTTTTCGAAGCCTTGTCGGACGACGGCGTGACCATCGCAAACCTCGACCCCGATTTTGCCGAAATGGTTGAATTGCAGGGTGTTGAACAAGCTGGTGCGGAAGGTGGCATGTTTGGTTTGTTTGGCGGTGGCTTGCTGGCAGGTGGTTCACTTGGGGGCACCGCCGCAGCAGTGGGCGCGGGTGCGGTTGGTTTGGGTTTGCTTGCCTCTTCCAGTGATGATGAGGGTTCGGGCCCGACCAATTCCACGGGTGGTGGTACTGTGGACGACAACGACGATGATGGCGATGGTGGTGTTGACGACGGCGGTGGCGACACCGGCGGTACAACAGGGACGCCTCTGGATGCCGTGCTGGATCCAGTTTTGGACGCTTTGGCAGGAACTCCTCTTGTGGCTGTAACTGAACCTTTGGCTGATGCACTGGGCATGTTAGGTGATGCCGCAGGCGGTGGTGGCGGTGAAACAGACGGCCCCACAGGCACACCTTTGGATGCAGTACTTGGCCCGTTGGCTGATGCCGCAGGCGGTGGTGGTGGTGAAACAGATGGCCCCACGGGCACACCTTTGGATGCAGTACTCGGCCCGTTGGCTGATGCCGCAGGCGGTGGTGGTGGTGGTGAAACAGATGGCCCCACGGGCACACCGTTGGATGCAGTACTCGGCCCATTGGCTGATGCCGCAGGTGGTGGTGGTGGTGATTCAACTGGCGGAACAACAGGTACACCGCTGGATGCAGCGCTTGATCCTTTGTTGGGTATGGCAGCTGATTCGCCTTTGGCACCGATCACCAGCATGCTGGACCCGGCCATTATTACCGATGCAATCGGCGGTGGTTTGCCGGTTTAATCAAAACGCTTTGCAGTGAATTCGCCTTTCTAGCGGGAGGCAAAACGTGACAAAATCGGGCAAGTTTAACTTGCCCGATTTTGTTTATGGATTTGATCAACGCCAAAGGTGTTCCCACTTGGGGGCGAATGTCTGACTTGCCCAGCCAAATCAATTGGCAGCAGTATGATGCCCGCAATGCCATGGGCGCAAAACGCATGGCCTGGCAACGGCGATTCCTTTTCAAGCACTTTGATTTTTATGGTGTGCTGGGCCAGGGTTTTACATTCGGCTGCGGCATGGTTCGCCTTGGCCTGCTGAATTCAACATTTGCTTACCTTCACACCGCACAGGGTTTGCATCGAATTCAATTTGATTTGCCTTTGGATGTGGGCTTTGAAAGCGACTACAAGCCAATTGGTCAAAGCACCTGGAATCATCCATTCAAAAAAAACCATCAAGTGCTGGCGGTGCGCACGGAAACATCACGTTCGCTGAACTTCAGATTTGGTGATTCATTTCACGGCCAGGTATCCATTGATTGTCGCGAATCTGAAACCCTCGCTCTGAATACGCCTGTCGCCAACACAGGTTTCGCCTATGCACAGAAAAGCAGTGGCGGGGCGGGTACCGGCCATGTGCATTTGAACGGTGTTGATTACCCGATCAATCCAGAGAAAGACGGTTGTTACCACGATTGGACAGCCGGTTTTTTGCGGCGCGAAACCTTCTGGAATTGGGCATGTGCCAGTGGCCGCAGCGCGCCCGGGCAGCCTCTGCTTTCACTGAACGTGGCACGTGGGGTGAATGAAACCAGTGCCCATGAAAATGTGCTTTGGGTAAATGGTCAATTGAACAATCTGCCCCTGGTTCTTTTTGAGTATGAGCGTGACAATGTTCATGCACCTTGGCGAGTGTATTCGCAGTGCGGCGCTGTCGATTTGCAGTTCACGCCCAAGGGCAGCATTGACGATCACAGAAACCTGTGGGTGTTGGCCAGTCGGTTTAACCAGTGTTTTGGCGAGTTCAGGGGCACCGTTACTCTGAAAGAAACAGGTGCCACTTACTTATTGGATGGTTTGATGGGGTGGTGCGAGGACCATTACGCCAAATGGTAGTGCTTACACTTCAACCATTTCGAAGTCGCTTTTAGCCACGCCACAGTCCGGGCAAAGCCAGTCTGCTGGTACATCGGCCCACAGTGTACCGGCTGGTATGCCCTCCGAAGGCATGCCAGCGGCTTCGTCATAAATCAAGCCACACACAATACATACATAAGTTTTCATTTCAAACTCTCCAGCAACATTTGAATTTTTGTGCCGCAATGCTATCAAGTTGTGCGTAAAAAAAGTTGGTGTGGCGCTCAAGTCATAGATAGTAACGATTGTTTCCTGGAATTTAATAGCTTTAGGGTAAACGACAATCATTAGAACGCAGGGCTTTCCATTGGGTGTAAGCCTGCTGTGGGAAAAACACGCTAGACTCATGCCTATACAAACAAAGACCATACCAGACAAGATTCGAGGAGAGTGTGTATGTCAGTGAGTACCGACACCGTACGCGATGCATTGCGTAGTGTCATTGACCCCAATTTGAACAAAGACTTCATCAGCGCCAAACTGATCAAGAACATTCAAGTAGATGGCGGCGATGTCAGTTTTGATTTGGAGTTAAGCTATCCCGGCAAAAGCCAGCTGGATGGTTTACGCAAAGCGGCCATTGCCGCTGTGCGTTCGCAGGTTCCAGGCGTTGAAAACGTCAGTGTTAACGCAACCATCAAAATTCAAACCCACGCCGTGCAGCGGGGTTTAAAGCCGATGCCCAACGTCAAGAACATCATCGCAGTTGCCTCTGGCAAAGGTGGTGTGGGCAAAAGCACCACCGCTGTGAACCTGGCCCTGGCACTGGTCGCAGAGGGCGCACGTGTGGGCATGCTGGATGCCGATATTTATGGCCCTTCGCAGCCCACCATGCTGGGCATCACCGGGCGACCACAATCGGACGACGGTCAAATTATCGATCCCATGGAAGGTCATGGCGTACAGGCCATGTCGATCGGTTTTCTGATCGATGAAGACACACCCATGGTGTGGCGCGGTCCAATGGTAACCAGTGCACTTGAACAGTTGTTGAAGCAAACCAACTGGAAAGACCTGGATTACCTGATTGTGGACATGCCACCTGGCACCGGCGATATTCAGCTGACACTGTCACAGAAAGTACCAGTGACTGGCGCGGTCATCGTGACCACCCCGCAAGACATCGCTTTGCTCGATGCACGCAAAGGCCTGAAAATGTTCGAGAAAGTGGGTGTACCCATTCTTGGCCTGGTTGAAAACATGGCCATTCATGTGTGCACAAACTGTGGTCACAAAGAACATATTTTTGGTGACGGTGGCGGCCAGAAAATGGCCAAGGATTACAACATTCATTACTTGGGTGGCCTGCCGCTCGACATGCGGATTCGCATGCAGGCGGATTCTGGCAAACCCACAGTGGTGGCCGATCCTGACGGCGATTTGGCGAGAACATACAAGGAAATTGCGCGCAAAGTGGCCATCCGCATTGCTGAACAGTCCAAAGACATGTCCTTGAAGTTTCCTTCAATTGTGGTGCAAAACACTTAAAACCTCTTTCCCAAGGCGCCTCGGGGGCTCATGTGCCTAAAGACGAACTGACCTTTCACAAAGTGGCCAGCCCCGCGCCAAAGGCGGGGTTGGCCGGTGTGTGGTCGGCTCCGCAAGTGGTTCTGGATTCTGGCGGAAATCTCGCTGTGTGGGCCGAACAGGGTTTGGCCCAACCGCTTGCCAATCGCGCACGTCAATTTCCCTGGCTGGTACTTCATGGTGGCCCAGGTGGAAGTCTGGGTGCCTCCCATGTGGCACCAATCCGATATGCAGGTTTGCCCTGGTTCGGGTTTGATCAGCGCAACAGCGGTTTGAGCGAAGATCTCGATCTCAGTGTGATCGACTTGCAGCGTTTCGTCGATGATGCGCTCGAGGTTGCCGATCGGCTGAATATTCCGAAATTTCACATTCTGGGCGGGTCTTGGGGCGGTACTCTGGCTTTGGCGATTGCTGCATACCGGCCAGAGCAGGTCGCCAGCGTAGTACTGCGCGCCCCGTTTTTGCCCATGCGTCCGCGTGTGGATGCTTTTTTTGAGTTGCTGGAGCGACTTGCCCCTGATTATTTTGCAGAACACTTCGGACCCGGAGCCCGAACCGATTTTGTTTGCGAATGCTTTGAGGTCGCCACGCCCGAGCACCTTTTGGAATTATCGGTGGCCTGGAACAAACTGGAGACCGCTTTGCTGACAGGCAAAGCAGGGGGCTTTGACAGCAAAAGGCCCTTTTTAAGCGATGTTCAAGAGCTTGCATTGGTGCGCAAATACCGCTTGCAAGCGCATTTCCTGCGGCATGACTGCTTTTTGTCTCCGCAAGATCTTCTCTCTCTGTTCTCGAAAATTAGCCAGTCACCATGGCCAATGTCGATTATTCAAGGCATGAATGACCGAGTGTGCCCCCCGGGGGGTTCAAAACTGCTGTCGGAAATTGTTGTGCGTTCTAGCTTGATCGAGTTGCCCGGCACAGGGCATCTTCCTGATTCTGCTGAAATGATCAAGGCCATTTCGCAGGAAGTATCCCGTCATCATCTGTTGGTCTGACGCAAACACGCGCGGAACCTTCCCTGTCTCTAGCCTACTCAATACGTATCCGGTTAATAGAGTCACTTCACTTCATGAATAAAAATAACATGCCTCGCTCGCCTTTGGGTTCGCAATCTCAAACATTCAAGGCCCAAGGGTCGCAAGGGCCCAAGTCGGAGCGACCCGCCGCGGCCCGCATGGAATCGGGTTTTTCCATGGAGGAGGCAAATTTACTTCACGAGGCGATTTCTTTGGCCGGAATGCGCTGGTTTGATGGGCTGGGCGTGATCATGGCCAAAAAAGAGCAGTTCGAGCTGTCGTTTCGTGCTGGCGAGTCGCAAAACGCAAGATGGGTAGTGATGGCTTTTCCCCTGTACAACATGAACGAGCCAAGCTCTGCTGAAATATGTCTGCATTTTTTGGCGGAAGCGCATGCCATGGTTCATGTACTTGATTTTCAGTATCAGGTGGGCATCAACATGGAAACGGAAAACCTGGAGTTCCTCATGCAGTTGCCCCTGCAAGGGGTCACGGGTGCACAAATGGCGAATTTGATACAGGTGTTTTTTGACGCCCTGGCCAATTCGGTCATGCAGGAATTAACCGAGATTCTCGATGGGATGAATCAGTGATGTCTTGTCTCATGTAACATTTCGCCTATTGAACTTCATTAAAGCAAAGTGAGCATGAGCATTAAATCGGACAAGTGGATTCGCAGAATGGCTGAAAGCACGGGGATGATCGAACCCTTTGAGCCGGGCCAGGTTCGTTATGCAGGCGACAAAAGAATCGTGTCGTATGGCACGTCCAGCTATGGTTACGATATCCGTTGTGCCGACGAGTTCAAAATTTTCACGAACATCAACAGCACCATTGTTGACCCAAAAAATTTTGACGAGAAAAGTTTCGTAGATTTCAAAGGCGATGTGTGCATTATTCCGCCGAACTCGTTTGCCCTGGCTCGCACAGTTGAATATTTCCGGATTCCCCGCAATGTGCTCACGATTTGCCTGGGAAAAAGTACGTACGCGCGTTGTGGCATTATTGTCAACGTCACGCCTTTTGAGCCTGAATGGGAAGGTTATGTGACGCTCGAGTTCTCAAACACCACGCCATTGCCTGCCAAAATTTATGCGGGCGAGGGTTGTGCCCAGGTGCTTTTCTTTGAAAGCGATGAAGTGTGTGAAACGTCTTATCGCGACCGTGGTGGCAAGTATCAAGGCCAGGTGGGCGTTACTTTGCCAAAAACCTGATTTCGCAAGGGCCGTTGAATGTTCCCTTTCCAGTCATGGATCAACTGAACATTCAACTTGGCCAACATCAAAGCAAGCAAGGCAACGCCACAAGCTATTGCACCTACCGTGGAAATTCCGACAAGAAATGGCGACATGGGTACCGAGATCGCCGCAGCGGCGCCCACCGAAACCGTCATTCCCAGCCGACAGCCCAATACGCTGCCAAGCTTTTTCCCCAACAAGTGATTGCCGATTGCAACGCCAATATGCTTGTCATAAGAAACAAGCAATTTGTTGATGCCCTGAAAAGTGCCGTAGGCAATGTGCATCAGTGACCGAGTTACCAGGCCGTACTGGTGAATATTCTGCCAAATGTAGTTGCAATTGGCTTGCCGTTTCGACACCAAATGCTCTGGCACCGAGCTTCGGTGCCTCGACATGTACTTCACCCAACTTTGAATCGCACAGTTTCTCCGATTTTCAGGCTTGCCAGTCTTGTCCAGTATTTTGGTGAGCATCTGTTCTTTGCATGCAAGCAGCTTCCTCGCTACGATCAAGTAAGCGCTCGAATCAAAACTTGATCTTGTTGCCGCCTGGGCTATTTCTGCCCCGGTTCTGCGTGTGGCCAGGCCTGTTTTGATCAAACCCAGGGCTGCAATACTCAAGATTGAAGAAACGCCATACAGTGCAGCACCCGCCACTTTGTGCACAGCCATGCCACCCAAATTCAGCTGACCAGAAATTACACGACCAACTGCAGACGCTATCACCAAGGCCATGTCGGATTTTTCCCCGGATGAAATCAGGTTTCTCGTCAAACGTTCGGCCAGCCCCGAGATATCGGCCAAACCTTCAGCCATTTCCTCCGTGTGTTTGGCAAGGTGTATTAATGCACGAACCCCCCGACTTCTGTATTGCTCCGGTAGCACCAAAGCCCTGTCAAACGCATGGGTGTGACCAGTTCGGCTCAGTACTTTTGCCCTTACTTTGGCAACACGTTCAAAGCCCATGTCGTAGTTGTTCATGTAGTTGTCCAATCGCTTGGTCAAGCTGCGAGCCGGGCGAAAAGGCGTCGTGGGCGGGGTAAATTGACCGGGCGAGGCTGATATGGAGTTGATCTGCATGCGTGGCAGGTAAGGAGGACAGTCAGCAGGAAAGTCGCCTATTGAACCCGTGCCAGATGACATTTCTGTGAAGTCACTACATAGAGGGATAAATGCGCGACAATAGGGCTTGGAACAGGGGGCTGCGTAGTGGATAATGCAGCCTTGTTTTGTGTTGAACCCCGATCACAGGAAGATCAATGAAATTTCGTTTTCCCATTGTCATTATTGACGAAGATTTCCGCTCCGAGAACGCATCTGGTCTCGGCATTCGCGCCCTGGCAGACGCCATCGAGAAAGAGGGCGTCGAGGTATTGGGAGTCACGAGTTATCACGATCTTTCCCAGTTTGCGCAGCAGCAAAGCCGCGCCAGTGCCTTTATTTTGTCCATCGACGACGAAGAATTCGGCTTGGGCAGCAAGAAGGAAATCGAAGACGCGCTTCAAAACTTGAATAACTTTGTGCAGGAAATTCGCTTTAAAAACGCGGATATTCCAATTTACCTGTACGGTGAAACCCGCACTTCGCGTCACATTCCCAATGCGATCTTGAAAGAATTGCATGGGTTTATTCACATGTTCGAGGACACACCAGAATTCGTAGCGCGCCACATCATTCGTGAGGCCAAAAGTTACCTGGACTCCCTGGCTCCTCCCTTTTTCCGCGCTTTGGTGCATTACGCGCAAGACGGCTCTTATTCCTGGCACTGCCCAGGGCACTCTGGTGGTGTAGCTTTTCTAAAAAGCCCGGTTGGGCAAATGTTCCACCAGTTTTTTGGTGAAAACATGCTGCGTGCCGACGTGTGTAACGCTGTAGATGAACTGGGTCAGCTGCTGGACCACACCGGTCCGGTTGCAGCTTCGGAACGCAACGCGGCGCGTATTTTCAATGCAGACCACTGTTTCTTTGTGACCAACGGAACATCGACTTCCAACAAAATGGTGTGGCATGCCAACGTGGCACCCGGCGATATCGTGGTGGTAGACCGCAACTGTCACAAATCGATTTTGCATTCGATCACCATGACCGGTGCCATTCCCGTGTTCTTGACACCCACGCGCAATCATTTGGGCATTATTGGTCCAATTCCGCTTGAGGAATTCAAGCCCGAGAGCATTGCCAAGAAAATTGCAAACCATCCGTTTGCCAGCAAAGCCAAGAACAAGAAGCCCCGCATTTTGACGATCACGCAAAGCACCTACGATGGTGTTTTGTACAACGTGGAAATGATCAAAGAGGTGTTGGGCTCTGAAATTGACACCTTGCACTTTGATGAAGCCTGGTTGCCGCACGCCAGTTTCCACCCCATGTACAAAGACATGCATGCGATTGGTCGCGACCGCCCGCGCACCAAAGACTCTCTGGTGTTTGCCACGCAATCTACCCATAAAATGCTGGCAGGTTTGTCTCAGGCTTCACAAATTCTGGTGCAGGAAAGTGAAAACCGCAAACTCGATCGCCATATTTTCAACGAAGCCTATTTGATGCACACATCCACCAGCCCGCAATACGCAATTATTGCAAGCTGTGACGTGGCTGCCGCCATGATGGAGCCTCCAGGCGGTACCGCCTTGGTTGAGGAAAGCATCATGGAGGCGCTTGATTTCCGCCGCGCCATGCGCAAAGTTTCCGAGGAGTTTGGCGACGACTGGTGGTTCAAGGTTTGGGGCCCTGACGTGTTGAGCGAAGAGGGCATGAGCCCGCGCGACGACTGGTTGATCCACACCACCGACACCTGGCACGGTTTTGGCAAAATGGCCAATGGTTTTAACATGCTTGACCCAATCAAGGCGACCATTGTTAACCCAGGCCTGGATGTGAACGGTCAGTTCTCTGATGCCGGCATTCCTGCGTCGATCGTGACCAAGTATCTGGCTGAACACGGTGTTATTGTTGAAAAAACTGGTTTGTATTCGTTCTTCATCATGTTCACCATCGGCATTACCAAGGGCCGTTGGAATACTCTGGTGACTGCGCTTCAGCAGTTCAAGGATGATTACGACAAAAACCAGCCGTTGTGGCGAGTAATCCCCGAGTTTTGCCAGGCACACCCGCGCTACGAGCGTGTGGGCTTGCGCGACTTATGCAATACGATTCACGACATGTATCGCAAGAAAGACGTGGCGCGTTTGACCACTGAAATGTACCTGAGCGACATGCAACCCGCGATGGTGCCTGCTGATGCCTATGCCAAAGTGGCGCACCGTGAAATTGAACGCGTGGCGATTGACGAACTGGAAGGTCGCATTACGTCAGCTTTGCTGACGCCTTATCCGCCGGGAATTCCATTGTTGATCCCCGGTGAAATTTTCAATGCCACGATTGTGGATTATTTGCGCTTTGCACGCGATTTCAACAAGCAGTTTCCCGGCTTCGAGACCGACATTCACGGTTTGGTCGAAATTGAAGACGAACAAGGCCATGTGAGTTACTTTGTGGATTGCGTGAAGGTATAAAAGAGGTTTCAGGGACGCGTTGTTGGCAGCGAGTCCTCTGCTGCGCTTTGCTTAAATCCGGTTTGTTGTATCAAGTGCTTGCATCAAATCAGCAATTAAATCCGCCGGCTCCTCCAGCCCAATGGCCAGACGAAGTATTGGCCCGCAGCGGCCGTGCTCGTCTGCAAGGTGGCGCCTTCGGCTGTCAGGAATGTTCACCACCAATCCCAAGCTTTCAGGCCCACCCCATGAATACGCAATCTTGAACAGCTTCAGGTTATCGATGATTGTGCAGGCCTGTTCATCCGAGTACTGCGCTTTCAACACGATCGAAAAAATACTGGCAAACCCATCGAAGTCGCGTTTGTAAAACCCATGGCCCGGGCACTCCGGAAACTCCGGGTGAAGCACCCGCGCAACTGCGGGGTGTTGCTTCAAGGCAGTGGCCACCAGCAAGCCGTTGTCAGCCTGCTGCTTGTAGCGCAAGGGCAGGGTAAGCAGGCCGCGTAGCACCATGTCGCAATCGGCGGGCGACACACCCAAGCCCAATATCCGGTTTTTTCGTTCCAAATCTGCAAAAGCCTTGGTGTTGTTGCTCAGCACCGCGCCCATCAATACATCGGCATGGCCACACTGGTATTTGGTCAGCGCCTGCACACTGAAGTCAAAACCATGCTCGAAAGGTTTGTAGGCAATTCCCGCCGCCCAGGTGTTGTCGATGCCAGTGCGTGCACCATGGGCTTTCGCAAGGGCCACAATGGCTTGTAAATCGGGCACTTCAAAAGTGAGTGAGCCTGGTGCTTCAGTCCACACCAGTGTGGTGTTGGTGCGCAAGCCTTCCGCAACACTGCTTGCGTTGCAGGGGTCGTATTCTGAAAACTCCACGCCATAGTCCATATGCAGGCTTCTCGCCAAGGCTTGCACGGGGCCATACACATTTTCCGGAATCAACCAATGGTCGCCACTTTTCAGGCAGGCTTGGGCCACCAGTGCAATGCCGGTCAGCCCGGAAGGGCACACCAGCGCGTGGGTGGCACCCTCTATTTCAGCCAGTTTTTTAGCCAGCGTGTACTGCGTGGGGTTGCCGTGCAAGCCATAACTGTAGTCAAGCCCAAGTGGGTTTACTGTTGCGCGTTGGGCTGCCGTGTTGTCAAAAAACGTGCTGGATCCTCGGTACACGGGTACAGGCAGCGCGGAGAAGCCCGCGCTACTGACCGGCTTCGAGTGGATGATTTCAGTGCTTGGGCTGCGCACGGCAGGCTTGTGTTTGAAAGTACTCATAGGGCGCGCTTTGTGTGCCCGGTCACAGCGTTTTAATCATGACTTGCGACTTCCGGTTCCAGTCGTAAAGGCGTTTGCGTTCGATTGGCAGTTTGTCCACATCTCCCACCACAAAGCCGCGCTTCAGGAAAAAATGCGATGTTTGTGTAGTCAGCACAAACAGCTGTTTTAGGCCTTGTTTGCGTGCGTCGTGTTCAATTTTTTTCAGCAAACGCTCGCCATCTCCTGTGCCTTGCCATGAAGGGTGCACCACCAGGCAAGCCAACTCAGCCACACCCTCTGCATGGTAGGGGTACATGGCTGCACAGCCCCACAAAATACCATCGTGCTCCAGAACGGTGAAATGGTCGATGTCACGTTCAATGCGGTCGCGCCCGCGGCGCACCAGAATTCCCGCCATTTCAAGCGGTTCGATCAGGGTTTTGATACCACCTGAATCATCCAGTGTCGCTTGGCGCAAACTTTCCAGGTTTTCCTCGGAAACCATGGTTCCCACACCATCGTGCGAGAATAGTTCCAGCATGACACCGCCATCCAGGTTCAGCGGCACAATGTGTGCACGTCCCACGCCGCCTTGCACCGCCAGAATGCAGCACTCCAGATAGTCTTTGGTCAGCTCGGGCAGGTCCTCCTGAAGCATGATTTCACGTGCACGGTCCAGCTCAAGTTCTTCAAGCAGCTTGCCGCTTTTGTCGAAAATGCCTTCAATCTGGCTGACAAAAATCAGCTTGTCCGCCTTGATTGCGCGCGCAGTGCTGGTTGCAACATCTTCCATGCTCAGGTTGAATGCTTCGCCCGTGGGCGAGAAGCCGATCGTGGACAGCAGCACAATCGCACTGCTGTTCAGGCTCATTTGAATGGCGGTGACATCTATTTTTCGAACCAGGCCGGTGTGCTGCAAATCCACGCCATCCAGAATACCCATGGGGCGAGCCGTGATGAAGTTGCCTGAAATAACGCGCATGGATGAATGCGCCATCGGCGTGTTGGGCAAGCCTTGGGAAAATGCCGCTTCAATGTCCAGGCGCAGTTCACCTGCGGCTTCCTTGGCGCACTCCAGTGCGCCTTTGTCGGTGATTCGCCAGCCCTTGTGAAAAGCGGGTTGAATGTTGCGCAAGGCCAATTGCTCTTCAACTTGCGGGCGAGAACCACACACCAGCACAATTCGCATGCCCATTGCATGCAACAGCGACAAATCCTGGGCCAATGAATTCAGATAGCCTTGATAGGCCAACTCTCCATCGACCGCCACCACGAAGGTTTTACCCCGAAAGGCATGAATGTAAGGCGCAACAGTTCGCAGCCATTGAACAAAGGTTTGGCTGTTCATGGAAAGGTCGTCGTTGCTGGGAGCGTTACTCATTGGCTTGGGGGCTGTCCTGAAAAAAGGGAATACACTGTGGGCAGCCGTGGCCGCTCGTTCGATTGATTATAATTTCCGATTGAGCGTAGTCCAGCCTTCACTTTGTTTTTCCCCGATTTGATCGGAATTTGAACCCAATATTGGTTATTTGTGTTGTCAAAAGAACAAACCCTTCAGCCCCCACCCGAAATTCGATACCCCGAAGAGCTGCCGGTTTCACAAAGGCGAGCCGAAATCAAGCATTTGATTGCAGCGAACCAGGTTGTAATCGTGTGCGGTGAAACAGGTTCGGGTAAAACCACGCAGTTGCCAAAAATGTGTCTGGAACTTGGGCGGGGCTTGAACGGGCAAAGTATTGTGCACACGCAGCCTCGTCGATTGGCGGCCACCGCCACTGCCAAGCGGATCGCGCAAGAGTTGAATTCCGAGATTGGCCAATGGGTGGGTTTCAAAATTCGGTTTCAAGACCAATCCAATGCCAGCACCGCGGTGAAGTTGGTAACCGACGGCATTTTACTGGCTGAAAGCCAAACCGACCCGCTGTTCAAGAAATACGACACCATCATTATTGACGAAGCGCACGAGCGCAGCTTGAACATCGACTTCTTGCTGGGTTATTTGAAAGATGTGCTCACCAAACGGCCTGATTTGAAATTGATTGTGACCTCAGCCACCATCGATGCAGAGCGGTTCTCCAAGCATTTTGAAAATGCCCAAGGCAAGCCCTCTCCGGTGATCGAAGTGTCTGGTCGTTTGTACCCGGTGGAAGTGCGCTACAAAGACCCCAATGATTTTGACACCAGCAGGCGCAAGAATGCACCTGTGAACCTGGCTGATGAGGTGGATGAGGATGCCTTTCAGGCAGCCACACTCGATGCGGTAGAAGAACTTTGCCGCGAAGGGCAGGGCGACATTTTGATGTTCTTGCCAGGAGAGCGGGAAATTCGCGACATGGCAAATTTCCTCAGCAAAAACCTGAGGCAATCGCTGGAGATCTTGCCTCTGTTTGCCAGGTTGACAGCACAGGAACAGGAGCGCATTTTCAAACCCAGCGGGCGCAGGCGCATTGTGTTGTCCACCAACGTGGCTGAAACGTCGCTGACAGTACCGGGTATTCGTTATGTGATCGATTCAGGCGTGGCCCGCGTGAAGCGCTACAGCTACCGCAACAAGGTTGAAATGTTGCAGGTAGAACGAATTTCCAAGGCATCGGCCAACCAGCGGGCAGGGCGTTGCGGCCGGGTTGCCAATGGGGTCTGTATTCGCTTGTACGCCGAGGCCGACTTCGCAGGCCGTACCGATTACACAGACCCGGAAATTCTTCGATCCTCGCTGGCGTCCGTTATTTTGCGCATGAAAAGCCTGCACCTGACCGAGGTGGAAGACTTTCCCTTTCTGCAACGCCCCATGGGGCGCGCGATTGCGGACGGTTATCAATTGCTCAGTGAACTGAATGCACTGGACGATGCTGGGCACTTGACCAAAACAGGCCGGGCACTGGCCAAACTGCCGCTTGACCCCCGAATTGCCAGAATGCTGTTTGAAGCCAGTCAGCGCGGATGCCTAAACGAGTTGCTGGTGTTGGCCGCTGCCTTGTCGATTCAAGATCCACGCGACCGCCCGATTGACGCTCAAGAGGCTGCAGACAATGCCCAGCAGCAATTCGACGATGCAGAATCTGATTTCATGTCTTTTCTGAAGCTATGGAATTATTTTATTGATTTAAAACAACAAAATTTGACAAATCGTGACATGAAAAATGCGCTCCAGCGCAAGTTTCTGTCCGCGAACCGCCTGCGCGAGTGGAGTGAAGTTCATCAACAGCTTACCGCCATGGTGAAAGACCAAAAGTGGACTTTGAACGCCACACCCGCTACCTACGATCAAATTCATCTTGCACTGATGGCGGGTTTGCTGGGCAACATCGGTTTGAAGCACGAGACAGATCCGGTTTATCTCGGCGCGCGCAGCATCAAGTTTTCAGTTCATCCAGGTTCAAACCTGTTCAAAAAAGGTGGCAAATGGATCATGGCTGCCGAACTGGTTGAAACCACCCGCCTGTATGCCCGCAGTGTGGCCAAAATTCAACCCGAATGGATTGAGAAGGTGGGCGCGCATTTGGTGAAGCGTAACCACAACAATCCGCATTGGGAGAAGGGCTCTGGTCAGGCCGTAGCCCTGGAAACAGGCACTATTTATGGCTTACCCATTTACTCCCAGCGCCGTGTTAGCCTGGCAAAGTTTAATCAAGCCGATGCGCGCAGGTTGATGATTCACGAAGGCCTGGTGCCCGGACAGGTAAAAACCACAGTGCCCTTTTATGTACACAACCGCAAGCTGGTTGAAGACCTGGAAAAGCTGGAGCACAAAGCCCGCCGCCAGGATATTTTGGTGGATGAGGCGCTGATTGCGCAGTTTTATGACGACAAACTTCCGGCCGGTGTGTACAACCAGCAAACCCTGGAAAATTGGGCGAAACAAGCCAGCAAGGAAGACCTTGCAGCGCTGTACCTGAACAAGGAAGACCTGCTGAGCAAAAAAGCGGGCGACATTACCACCGAGTTTTATCCGAAAAAGCTGGAAATGGGCGGCTTGGCGTTTGACCTGACTTATCACTTTGAGCCCGGAAGCCCCCGAGATGGTGTCACACTGACCATTCCCCTGATGCTGTTGAATCAGGTAAACCCGGGCCGTACTGAATGGTTGGTACCCGGCATGTTGAAAGAAAAGGCCTTGCTGCTGTTGAAAAGTTTGCCGCAGAAGCTTCGCCGTCACTGTGTACCCGTGCCGCAATTTGCCGAAAAGTTTGCTCAAGCGCATTTCGATTCAAACTTGTATGAAAAGCCGCTTCTGGAACGCCTTCGCGATTTCGTGGCCAGTGAAACACCCGCACGGCCATTGCTCAGCGATTTCCGGATTGAAACCCTGCCGCCGCACCACTTCATGAATTTCAAGTTGATCGACGAACACGGGCGTCAACTGGACATGCAGCGCAGTTTGTCAGCCCTGAAGGCGGAATGGGGCCGCAAGGCGCAGGAAAGTTTCAAAAGCTCCGATGTAGTGGAGCAGGTGCGTGCTCAGGTAGGAGGGCAGGCGGGCATTGCTTCACCGGCCTCTGAAACACGCAAACTTTCGCCCAATCCAGCAAAGTCTTCCTCCGGCAGCAACAGTACGTTCAGCGATCAGCCAATCACCGACTGGAGCTTTGGCAGCTTGCCCGACATGCTGGAGATCAAGCGTGCAGGTCAAACCTTCTTTGGTTATCCTGCTTTAAAAGACATGGGTGAGCATTGCATTATTGAGGTATTCGATGAAGAGGAGATTGCCCGCAAAGTACATCTGGATGGCGTGCTTCGCCTGTTCAATATTGCCCTGAAGGAGCCTTTGAAGTACCTGACCAAAAACCTGATTGATTTTCAGAAGGTAGCCATGCTGTACATGCCGCTGGGCTCATCCGAAGAACTGCAGCAGCAGTGGATCAAGCTGACTTTGATGCGAAGCGCGCTTGCAGCAGGATTGCCCACCACGCAAGACGAGTTCAACACCAAAGCGCAGGAGGCACGCAGCCGAATGAATCTGATCGCCCAGGAAATCGGGAAAGTTCTTTTGATTATTCTGAATGAATACAGTGCACTTAACAAAAAACTCCAGGCATTGTCGAAATCATTCCCTGAATGCGTTGCTGACATTCAAAACCAGTTGAACTGGTTGCTGCCCAAGGGTTTTTTGCTGAAAAAGCCGTGGGAGCAATTGGCCCATTACCCGCGTTATTTGAAAGCGGCGCAAATACGCCTTGAGCGAGTGCGCAATTCGGTTGATCGAGACAAACAGTTGATGAAAGATGTCATGGATCTTCAATTACACTGGGTCCGTGCGAGTTCACAATTGAAAGGTCAGGAAGATGAAAGCCTGAGCCAGTTTGCCTGGCAACTCCAGGAGCTGCGAGTTTCGCTGTTTGCCCAGGAACTTCGTACGCCAATGCCAGTTTCCGTCAAGCGTTTGCAAAAGGCATGGGAAACCATGGCAAGGCGACAACAATAAAGGGAAGGTTTATGAACAACGCAATGTCCATTCTTTTTAACGCGCTGGTTGATTCATTTCGCCCAAAAATGCTGATGTTGACTTTGGTGTCTGTGGCCATTGCATCGGTGTTCTGGATTGTAATTATCTGGTTGTCGGTTGATCCATTGGTCAATGCCGCGACCTGGGCACTGGGTTATCTTGGTTTTGACTTTTCCGCCGATGCAGTTGCAACCGACGCCGCATTCATGGGCTGGTTGAAAGTCATTTTGGTGCCGCTGGCCGTGTTTGGTCTGTTGTGGCCGATTGTGGCCACTTCGGCCGTGTTGCTTGCAGGTTTGTACGTTACTCCACCTGTGGTCAATTACCTGACCGAGCGAGAATTTCAGGGCATCGAAAAGAGGGGAGACTCTGGCATGGTCATGAGTCTGTGGGTGACTTTGAAAGCAGTGGTCATTTTTCTGATTGCATGGATTGTCACATTGCCTTTGTGGCTCATGCCAGGCATGGCATTTGTGTTGCCTATTTTGCTGACCGCTTATTTGCTCATGGCCGTGATGAGGTTCGATTCCTTGGCCGGGCATGCCACCAAACTGGAAATGAAAGAAATCAAAAAGCGCGACAGCACCTCCGCCTGGTTGATCGGTTTGGTGTGCGCATTTTTAAGTTTCATTCCACCAATTTTGTTGATCATGCCGGTGATGTCGGCTTTGGCATTTACCCGCCATTATATGGGTGCACTCGTGCAGGTCAGAAACAACAAAACAATCGACATGCCCGCGATTGAATCCAACTAAATACACAAAGAGCAAAAAATGGCAGTACCTAAAATTGGCCTTATCGTAGTGGGCGACGAGATTTTGTCGGGCTTAAGGCAAGACAAACACATACCTGCCGTGATCGAGCGTTTGACCGCCCGTGGCCTGCATTTGTCTTGGGTACAAATGGTGGGTGACGACAGGGAGTTTTTAACCGCTACCTTGAAACGCTCGTTTGCCAGCGACCACATTGTTTTGAGTTGTGGGGGCATTGGCGGCACGCCCGATGATCACACACGGCAAGCAGCCGCCCAGGCACTGGGCCTGCCGATTGTGCGCCACGAAGGTGCAGTGGAACTGATTCGTCAGCGTTGCGAGGAAAGCGGGCAGCCCCTGGATGAGTTTCGGCTGCGCATGGCTGATTTTCCGGAAGGCGCCAGCCTGATACCCAACCCTTATAACCGCATTGCCGGCTTCACCATCGGGCAACATCACTTCGTGCCTGGTTTCCCGGTAATGGCCTGGCCGATGATTGAATGGGTGCTCGATACGCTCTACCCTCAGTTTCATCATCGGGAGCTTGAATACAAGAGGGCTTTGTTGTTGTTCAACACACCAGAAGCACGAATAACGCCAGTGATGGAGCAACTGGAGGCCCAGTACCCCGATTGCAAGTTGTATAGCCTGCCCAGTGTGGGTGACAACAAACTGGCTCGTCATATTGAGCTTGGGGTAAAGGCAAGGGGCGATCTTGCTAAAAAAGAAGTAGTTTCGAATGCGTTCACAGAACTGGTGAAAGTTCTGGAAAGCATGAATTGCGAGTTTGAGTTAATCAATTAAAAAAAAAGCCTGCCACAAAAGAGGGCAGGCTTTGAGAATTCGTTCCAGGAGGAACGAGGAGACATCTTTACAGGCAAAACAAGCTTAAGCTGCTTTGCGGGCCTTTGTAGTGGCTGTGTTGGAGGCTTTGATGGTTGCCTTGGTTGCGGCTTCCACGTTGGCTTCTGCCATTTCAACAGCTTGTTTGGTGGCCTTGCTTACACTGTCGTAAGCGGTGTTGGCTGCAGTAATTGCTGATTTCATCAGTGCGACAGCACTTTCTGAACCGGCAGGTGCATTCTTGCTGGCTGACTCAAACAGCTCAACGAATTTTTTGTTGTTCTCGGCGACTTGCTCTTCAACCAGCTTGGCTGCTTCAGAAGCAATGCCAGAGGACAGGGAGTACAGGTCTTTGCCGTAGGACACAGCTTTCTCTGACAAAGGTTGTGTCACTGATGTTGACACCGCAACGAATTCTTGAATGTCTTTTGCAGAGGACAAGGCTTTTACGGCCTCAACACTGTCTTCCATGTAAGCTTTAACAGCGTTAAGATTCAGTTCAACCACTTTTTCAACGTTGCTGAACGATTGCTGGCTAAGACCCAGGATCTTTTCAAGGTTGGCTTTTTGAACGTCGAGAAATTGTTCGGGGGTCATCATCATAGTTTGCTCCGTCAGGTTTCGTACCACTAGGGTTATTTTCGACACCGTTTGATGCGGTGCACAAATTGAATTCTACCAAAAAAAATTCTCTTGTCAACAAAAATGTTGCAACGCAATAAATCAAGTTCGTTCTGTTGTATTAATCATGATTGAAGCTTTTTATACCGATGAATTTGTTCTTCCATTGCCCCAAGGGCACAGATTTCCAATGGAGAAGTACCGAATTCTGCGCGATAAAGTGCATGCAAGTGATTGTTTTATAGAATTATCTGTGCCGAACGCCGCAACGCCAGGACAGTTGGCGTTGGCACATTGTCCTTACTACATTGAACGAATAGAAACTGGCAATGTTTCGAGACATGAACAACGTGACATCGGTTTTCCGTGGTCAGAACGGATGGTGGAGCGTTCCCGTCGTTCCGTGGGTGCCACCGTGTCGGCTGTTCGAAGTGCGCTGCAACACGGCGCTTCGGTCAATTTGGCAGGGGGTACGCATCACGCCAAGCGGAACAAGGGCGGCGGCTTTTGTGTGTTCAATGATTTGGCGGTGGCTGCACGCGTTTATCAAACAGACGCAATAGCCTGGTTAAACACAAATCAAACCAGATCAAATACCCGAGGCCTTGAGAATAAGGTGTTGGTGATCGATCTGGATGTACACCAAGGAGACGGTACCGCTGAAATTTTGGGCGGTGACGACAGCGTGTTTACTTTTTCAATGCATGGCGAGAAAAATTATCCTTTTCAGAAAGAAAAAAGTGATCTGGACATCGAGCTACCTGACGGAACTGGTGATGATGAATACCTCACACAACTGGAAAGGGCATTGAACCAGGTCAGCCAACGATTTACGCCAAATATGGTGTTGTATGTGGCAGGGCTCGATGTTCACCAATCTGACCGTTTGGGCAAATTGGCCTTGAGCGATGAGGGTATTCGGCTGCGCGACCAAGTGGTGCTGGAATGGGTGCAACACCGCAATTTGCCGGTTGCCGCAGTTATGGCAGGGGGGTATTTTCCAGACCTTGAGCATTTAACCGACTTGCAACTTGGGGTAATCAAGCGCTTGGCCGACTATGGTCGACACTATCAAGAACCCCTAAAAACTACACTGAACAGGTAGATTTAAGAAATCGCTCGAATTAGATGACTTAAAACCCTGTTATCACTCGATCTGGGGCCTTGGCGGTTAACCCAATTCTGCGTAGAATCCAACAAAGCATTCGTTCGAATAATAAAGACAACACACCATGATCCACAAAGCATTACTTGGCTCAACACTTCTTGCTTTATCCATGGTGTTCGGCTCCGCTGTGATGGCCGCTTCCGGCCAGTCCGAGCGTGCAAACCTGAAGGAAGCTCACGATCCACTGTCTTTGAACAGCTCAGTGGCTTTGGTGGCCGACGCAGATTCCCTCGAAGTGCTGTATGCCAAAAACCCTTCTGCGGTGGTTCCAATTGCGTCGATTACCAAAATCATGACGGTTGTGGTCACGCTAGAGGCAGGGCTTGATCTTGATGAAGTGATTACCATCACCACAGAAGACATCGATTACTACAAAAACACCCGTTCACGCTTGAAGCCTGGAAGTGAATTTACCCGTCGTGAACTGATTCATCTGGCTCTCATGGCCTCTGAGAACCGCGCTGCCTCCGCCTTGGGGCGCAGCTATCCAGGTGGTTTGGCAGCGTGCGTGGCTCAAATGAACCGCCGTGCTGCCTCCTTGCGCATGTTCAACACCAACTTTGCGGAAACCACGGGTCTTTCAGTTGAAAACAAATCAAGCGCCAACGACCTGGCTCGCATGGTTTTGCATGCCCAGCGCTTTCCCTTGATTCGCCAGTTTTCAACCGACCCCCAGTTTTCCGTGCAGTCGGGCAAGGGACAATTGAACTTCCGAAATACCAATCGCCTGATCAAAAACAAGGAATGGGATATTCAGGTTCAAAAAACCGGCTTTATCAATGAAGCTGGGCGTTGCCTGGTGATGAAGGCCAAGGTAGGTGATCGCAACTTGGTGATCGTGTTGCTGGATGCATTGGGCTCTCAGGCCAGGTTTGCCGACGCAGAGCGTATTCGCGAATATGTAATGGCCGTGGCACCCAGCACTGCCGCATACGTGCCAAAATAAAACTACAGCCTGAATCGACCGCTGGGTGGGGTAACTCGCCCTTGCCAGCCCAGCGATGCGCTAATTCGTTGCGCCGTATGAATTAATTCTTGCAACCAGTCTTCCTGAATGCGGTCTGCCGGTGCAGAAATAGACAAACCGGCAATCAGTTTCGATGAATCGTCGTAAATACCCGCCGCCATACAACGAACACCCATTTCAAGTTCTTCGTTGTCACGCGCGAATCCTTCAGTTCTCACCAGCAACAGTTCCTTTTCCAGCTTTTCAAGCGTGGTCAGACTGTTCAGCGTAGTGCCACGCAAAGTGGTTCTCTCGGCGTAGAGCTTCAAATTCTCTGGTGATTCATTCGCAAGAAAAAGCTTGCCGGTCGATGTCAGGTGCAAGGGTGCACGGCCTCCGATTGCACGTACCACCTGCATGCCTGATCGTTCGCTGTAGGCGCGGTCCACGTACACAATTTCATCGCCTTGTCGAACTGACAGGTTCACGGTTTGGCCAGTCAGGCGGTGCAATTTGCGCATCAGCTCCAGTGCGGCATCACGTACGTTCAATCGGGCTTTCACCAAATTGCCCAGTTCAAGCAAGCGCATGCCCAGGCGGTACAAGCCCGGGTCGGTGCGGTCAACCAGTCGGCAAGCCACCAGGTCATTCAAAATTCGGTGAGCAGTGGAGGGGTGTAGCTTGGTGTCGCGGGCCAGGTCTTTCAATGCAACGGGATCTTGGTGTTCGGCCAAGGCATCCAACAATTGCATCATTCGCTCAATCACCTGAATACTGGTGCGTCCAACCGACTCTTCGCTCATACGGGGTAGTTCCTTTTCATGCAGTGAGAAGTTTAAACCATATTGTGAAATACGTCACTCGTTATGGTTATCACTACTGGCCGGAAAGCGGCGTGCTGCATACACTTGAACAGTTTTTGTTCATTTTGGGGAAATGCCTTGCGCGTCGGTTTGTTTGTTACCTGCCTTGTGGATTCCATGCGGCCCTCTATCGGTTTTTCAACCATTGAGTTGCTGGAATCAGCCGGTTGCGAGGTGGTGGTGCCTCAGGCCCAAACCTGTTGCGGTCAACCCGCCTGGAATTCAGGCGATCAGGATAGCACGCACAAGCTGGCTCAAAAATGGCTGGCTGAGTTCGAGCAGTTTGATTACGTGGTTGCTCCATCGGGTTCTTGCGCCGGCATGACAAAAACCCATTACACCGAAGTGTTCAAGAACGACCCGGATTTGAAAATGCGCGCGGCCCGTTTGGCTGCACGCACCTACGAGCTCACTGACTTTTTGGTCAATGTGCTGGGCCTGGACAAGGTCAAGCTAGGGGTGAGCGAGCTTAAACAGATTACCTATCATGATTCTTGCAGTGGGCTGCGCGAGTTGGGTGTGCAGAATCAACCCCGCACCTTGATTGGCAAAATGGGTGGCGTAGAAATTCTTGAAATGAAAGACAGTCGGCAGTGCTGCGGTTTTGGTGGCACGTTCGCCTTGAAGTATGGCGAGGTTTCCAGCGCAATTTGTACCGACAAGTGCGAGCAGGTACAAGCGACCGGTGCACAGGCAGTGGTGTTGGGCGACCTGGGCTGTATGTTGAATATTGAAGGCCGATTGCGTCGCATGGGTGACAACACGCAGGTGTTGCATGTGGCCGAATTGCTCACGGGCCGCAAGCCCGGTCAAATTTAAAGTGGGGCAGTAACACCATGCAAGTACAAAGCATGTTTTTTGAACGCAAGGCCAGTGAAAAGCTGAATGATCCGCGTTTGCAGGAAAACTTGAAACGCTTGTCTTCAAAGTTTGTGAATGCACGTGCCACCAGTATTCTGGAGCTGGAAGATTTTGAGGGCACTCGGTCTGCGGCAGTTGAAATTCGCAACCGAAGCATCAAGAACCTGGATGTATGGCTTGAATTGTTTGAACAGAAAGCAGTCGAGACTGGTGCCAAGGTATTGTTTGCACGCACACCGCAAGAGGCAGCCCAGCTGGTTGTGAAAATTGCCAAAAAGCACGGTGTGAAATCGGTGATCAAATCGAAGTCGATGGTGACTGAAGAAATGGCACTGAACAAAGCGCTTGAAGCGGCGGATGTGAAAGTGCGCGAGACTGACCTCGGCGAATACATTCTTCAAATCAACGACAACGAGCGCCCCAGCCACATTATTGCGCCCGTGGTTCACAAAGACAAAGAACAGGTGGCGGACCTGTTTGAAAAGCATCACCATTTGCCCCGCAAAACCGACATCGCTGAAATGACCCGAGAAGCGCGTGAAATTCTGCGCCCTCAGTTTTTGGCTGCCGACATGGGTGTCACGGGCGGCAATTTCATCATTGCAGACACTGGCTCAGTGGCCTTGGTTACGAACGAGGGCAACGAAGGCATGTGCACCATTAACCCCCGCGTGCATGTGGCCATCACAGGTGTTGAAAAAGTGGTGCCCACCCTTGAAGACTTTGCCACCTTGATTCGCTTGCTACCGCGCTCGGCAACCGGGCAAAGCATTTCCAACTACGTGTCGTTGTTAACTGGCCCAAAGCGGGAAGGCGACCTGGATGGTCCCGAACACATGTATTTTGTGATTCTGGATGGTGGGCGTACAGGCTTGCTCGGTGGCGAGTTTGAAGAAATGCTTCGCTGTATCAAGTGCGGTGCTTGCATGAATCACTGCCCGGTGTATCAAAAAATTGGTGGTCATGCCTACGGTTGGGTTTATCCCGGCCCGATGGGATCGGTTCTTACGCCAAGTTACACCGGTATTGAAAAAGCGCTTGATTTGCCGCAGGCGGCCACTTTGTGCGGCGAGTGCCATGTGGTGTGCCCTGTGAAAATTCCGCTGCCCGATTTGCTGCGCAAATTGCGAGAGCAGCAGTTCTCAAGGGGGCTTCGTCCATGGCAGGAAAAAGCAGCATTCAAGGTGTGGGCTTTTGTGGCACAGCGGCCTGCGTTGTATCGCGTATTGTCACGCATGGGCATTAAGGCCATGGCATGGTGGGGAAAACGCAAAGGCGGTATACACAGTTTGCCGGGTGCCAGGGGTTGGACTGATCAACGTGACTTTCCCGTGCCCACGGGTGAAACCTTTTCAAATCTGTATCAGCAACGCAAGAACAAGTAGATTTATAACTCACATTCAGCAAGGCGAATGCCTGAGAACAAGGAGCGGCTTTCCGAAAGCCGCTCCTTTTATTTTTTTCTAATCTTCACTTTGCAATTTACATGGATGGTGGCAGCGCATTCAGTCACCAGTTCAGGGCCTTTGTAAATGAGGCCTGTGTATATTTGAACCAGCTTTGCACCCGCGCGAATTTTCTCCACGGCATGCTCACCGCTGGAAATACCGCCCACGCCAATGATTGGAATGTCGTCGCCCAACTCTGCGTACAAACGCTTGATCACGTGGGTCGACTTCTCCAGCACGGGTGCTCCGCTTAGGCCACCTTGCTCCTCGCCATGGGGAAGGCCAGCCACGCTGGTTTTGTCGATTGTGGTGTTGGTTGCAATAACACCGTCAAAACTGAAATGGGTAAGCCGCTTGGCAATCGCATCAATTTGATCGTCATCCAGATCGGGGGCAATTTTCAAGGCCATGGGTTTGTACAAGCCATGTTCATCGGCCAAGGCTTTTTGTTTTTCTTTCAGTGAGCCCAATAAAATATCGAGGCTGTCGCCGCCTTGCAGGTCGCGCAGGTTTTTGGTGTTCGGTGAAGAAATATTGACTGTGATGTAGCTCGCGTAGGGATACACCGCTTCCAGCGCGGCCAAGTAATCATCTGCAGCATTTTCAACCGGAGTAAGCGCATTCTTTCCAATATTGATCCCCAATACGCCCGGGTAATTGCTGGCCTTTACATTCTTTATCAACGTGTCCACGCCCTCGTTGTTAAAGCCCATGCGGTTAATCAATGCATTGGCTTTGGGCAGCCGAAACAGCCTTGGTTGCGGGTTGCCGGGTTGCGGTTTGGGCGTTACCGTACCTACTTCAAGAAAACCAAAACCCATCAGGCCCAATTCGCTGATGTAAGCGGCGTCTTTGTCCAGGCCGGCTGCCAGGCCCACTCGGTTCGGGAAGTCGATACCCATGACCTTTACGGGGTCAGCAACCGCCTTGGGTGAAAAAAACTTGAGCAAACCGAGCTTGCGCAGCATTTGCAGATTGCTGAAAGTAATGTGGTGTGCTTTCTCGGGATCAAGGGAAAACAGGGCAGGGCGAACAAGCGAATAGGGAAGCAGCATGGCGGTTTTCAGACACCGGTAATTTGGATGGAATAGCCCGCATTGTAACGGGGAAACTACGGGCTTGATTAGCGGCTTGGTTCAGGCGAGGGCTGCCACACGTTGTCCTGGAGAATTTCTGCCGAGGAAAAGCGTGCCTTGTAAGCCATTTTCTCGCTTTCCTTGATCCAGTAACCCAAATACAGGTAAGGAAGTTCGAGGTCCCGACATTGCTCAATTTGCCAAAGTACGCCATAGACTCCCAGGCCGCTTCGTTCCTCAGGATCGAAGAAGGTATACACCGAGGACAGCCCATCGGTAAGGATGTCAATGATGGACACCATCACCAACTTACCGTCAGGGTTTCGGAATTCAACCAAACGGGAATTTACCCGGGTTTGCAGCAAAAATTGGGAATACTGTTCACGGCTGTCTTCATCCATCCCGCCACCATGATGGCGGGCCGACTGGTATTTCAGGTACAAAGCGTAGTGTTCGGAATTGAAGTGCAGGCGTTGTACGCTGGGTTTCAGGCTTGCAAAAGTCTTTGCAGTGCGCCGCTGGCTTCGATTGGTGTGAAACTGGGATACTTTCAAGCGCAGGGGCTTGCATGAATTGCAACCGTCGCAATGGGGCTTGTAGGTGAACAGGCCGCTGCGACGAAAACCCATGCGAACCAACTCGCTGTATACATCGGCGTTGATTAAGTGGCTTGGGGTTGCCACCTGCGACCTGGCCAAACGATTGTCCAGATAGCTGCAGGGGTAGGGTGCAGTCGAATAAAACTGCAAGGTAGAGAAGGGCAGTTCCTTAGGTCTGGTCATACGTCCATTTAAGTTCGCGGGGTTCCCAATTCAAGGTGGGCTGCACAATGGAATTCGCCATTTCAGTCTCAAACACCTTTCTGCTTACCGTGCGGGCACCCATTGACATCAAATGCCCGGTAGCCTGCTGGCAGTCAATTATGTGCACATTCTGAGATTTTAGCCAATACACAAAATGAGCGAAGGCCACTTTAGATGCATCGGTTTGCGTTGCAAACATGCTTTCACCGTACACCATTTTACCCAAGGCCACGCAATACAGGCCGCCGATGAGCTGGTCGCCTTGCCAGTGTTCAATCGAGTGGGCCAAACCGCGCTGGTGAAGCGTTGTGTAAGCCGCAATCACTTCTTCGGTAATCCAGGTGCCGTCCTGGCCCGGTCTGGGCGCTGCGCAGGCACGCATCACTCTCTCAAAGGCGGTATTCAGGCGAATGGCGCTTCCCGGGGTGTCGTGCATTTTGCGTATCGCCTTGGCCAGCGAGCGGTGTAGCTTGAATTCAGCGGTATACAACACTGCGCGTGGGGAGGTGCTCCACCAAAGCACAGGTTCACCTTGGGAATACCAGGGAAATATGCCCCGTGCATAACTCGCTTCAAGCCAGTCCGCATTGATTTCCATGCTGGCTGCAAGCAGGCCAGGCGGATACTCTAGCGCTAGTGCAGTGCTGGGGAATTCGCCAGGAGAGTCCAGCCAGGGTATGGTGGTTTTTGTCATCCGGCCTTGAATTGCGAATCAGTCCAGTCCGTGTGATCGAACACATCGCCCGTGTGCAGGGTATACCGTCCTGCTTTTCGGTCTGCAAAAAACAGGGTCAGTGTTTTTGACACAGTTTTAAAGGCCAGTTCATCCCACGGAATTTCTTCTTCGGAAAACAGTTTCACATCCAGGCTTTCTTCACCCGCACAGAAGGTGGGGGTGGGCATCTCAGCGCGGAAAAAAATATGAACCTGTTCAGCGCGAATTACATCGAACATGGTGAACAGAGGGCCCAATTTGATTTGAGCACCAGCTTCTTCCAGTGTCTCGCGGGCGGCACCCTGATGTGTGGTTTCGTTCAGCTCCATGAAGCCTGCAGGCAGGGTCCAAAAACCGTGGCGGGGTTCAATCGCTCGCTTGCAAAGCAAAACCTTGCCCTGATAGGTTGGAATGGTGCCAACTACAATCTTCGGGTTTACGTAATGAATTGCGCCACATCCTGGGCAACAACTTCGTTCTCGGTTGTCGCCGGCAGGAATGCGAAGTTCAAGCGGGGTGCCACATGTGCTGCAGTATTTCATTTGTTGTTTGCTTCTATTTTTTTGAAAAAATCACTTGCAGTGTAACCGACAAATATGTGTATAATTCGGGCTGCTCAAATTGCTGAGGCAATGCAGGCAGAAGGCAAAAAGAATTAAAAGTTTTGCATTAAAGTTTCAACAAATCGTATTAAATACAGTTGACAACTTAAGCGGAATAATTAATAATCTCGGTCTTCGCTTCGGGGGTATAGCTCAGCTGGGAGAGCGCTTGCATGGCATGCAAGAGGTCAGCGGTTCGATCCCGCTTACCTCCACCAAAGCACACGGTTTTAGGTCCCCATCGTCTAGAGGCCTAGGACACCGCCCTTTCACGGCGGTAACACCGGTTCGAATCCGGTTGGGGATGCCAAATTTGGCACAAAACGCTTCTCACCCACAGGGTCAGAAGCGTTTTTTATTTACGGCTGCGAGGTGACCATGGGTCCGATCTTGAACAAAGCAGTTTTCTTCGCACTGGCTGCAGTTGTTTTGCCAGTCATTCAAGGTTGTGCAGTAGTAAGCGCCACAGCGGGCGCTGCCATTTCAATTACCGGGGCCGTTGTGTCAACCGGCATCAAGGTCACAGGCGCGGTTGTTGAAGCTGGCATTGATGCGGTCAGCGATGACGACGAAGAACTCGACGAGTAAAGCCACCCCATTTAAAGCTTGCTCACCACCAGCTCTTGATTGAGTCCCCAACCTTCCTATCGTTTACCCCAACCACTAGGGGATATCCGAACTTATTCACTGCACTTTGGTCTGGTTGAAGGTACTTTCATACGTGATAACCTTTCTCGTCACATTCGCAGTGGAGCCTCTGGCTTGATCAAACGTCTGGTTTATTTTCTTGTTCTCGTTCTCTTGTTGGGGGCTGCCTACTCAGTTTCTCAAACACTGCTGGGAAATTCGTCTGTCAATGCGCCCAATCAGGGCAGCAAAGGCGCAGCGCCCAAGGTCTTGGTCGAGGTTGTAAAGCTTGAGTCCACCGCAAGTTCTTTTGGTGCCATTGCAAGCGGCTGGGCCGACAAATCCGCAGAAGTCTTTGCCATCGTGGATGAGAAAGTCACTCAGGTTTTGTTCAAGCCACAGCAAAAGGTAAAAAAGGGCGAATTACTCGTTCAACAAGACGATCGAGAAGAACAGTTGGCGCTTCGGCTTGCGGAAGTACAGCTGAAGAACACCAAAAGTTTGCTGGACAGATACAAACAAGCAGTGGGCAAGGGGGCGGTGCCACAAACCCAAGTTGATTCAGCCCAAGCCGATTACGAGGCTGCACAAGTGGCTGTTGATCAAGCGAAACTTGCTATTTCAAACCACCAAATTCGTGCTCCTTTTGCCGGTGTTGTCGGAATTACCGATATTGACCCTGGTCAACGTATAGGCCCCGGCGTATTGGTCACCGGTGTGGATTCCCGTGAAGTTATTTATGTGGATTTTGAGGTGCCTGAGGCCTTGGTTGGTCAATTGAGTGCCAGCAAAATGGATCAGATTGAAGTGCTTGCCAGCACGCCTTCTGTACCTGGCCAGGAATTCAAGGCGCGTGTGGTTGCCTTGGACAGTCGTTTGAATGCTGAAAAGCGATCGCTGCGCGTTCGGGCAAATATCAGCAATCCCGATGACTTATTGCGCCCTGGCATGTCGTTCGCAGTGCAAATGGCAGTAAAGGGGCAAATGCTCGCCTCGGTGCCAGAAATTGCTTTGCAATGGGACAGGGAAGGCTCTTATGTCTGGATGATTCGAGAGGGAAAAGCCGACCGTGAAAACGTGCGCGTGGCCGACCGGCGTCAGGGCCGTGTGTTTCTCGATGGCAACATCAAAGAGGGTGAATCTGTGGTGGTTGAAGGTGGTTTGCGGCTTGCAGAAGGCGTAGTTGTCGAACAGGTTGAGGATCCCTTGCAATGAGTCGCGCCACCGACGGTTTAACCGCACTGGGTTTGAAAAGACCCGTGTTGATCGTGGTGCTGAATTTGTTGATTATGCTTGCGGGTATTGTCAGCATGTTTGGCGTTGAGGTGCGGGAGTTACCTGACATTGACAGGCCTGTGGTGCTTGTGCGAGCGGTTTATCAAGGTGCTTCGCCCACCACCATGGATGCGGAAGTGACCTCCAAAGTGGAAGGTGCCGTGGCCAGAGTCTCTGGCGTTTTGCGCATTCAAAGTTCAAGTGAGGAAAACAATATGCGCGTGCGCATGGAGTTTTCTCCGGACATTGATGTAAACACTGCTGCCAACGATGTGCGGGAGGCTATAAGCCGAATTACCAATCAACTGCCTGAGAACCTTGACCAGCTTTTGGTGATCAAGGCCGATGACGATGCACGGCCTGTGGTTCAGCTTGCTGTGTACAGCAATACCTTGGCTATGCAGGATCTGGCTGAACGGGTTGAGCGAGATTTGGTGCCTGCTTTTGTGTCCATCGAGGGTGTGGCTGACGTGCCATTGAATGGCAGTCAACCCCGCGTACTGCGAGTGCTTCTAGACCCGGCCAAATTGGCCAGGTACGGCATGGTAGCCACTGACGTACTGAGCAGCCTTGAAACCATGAATCTCGATGTACCGGCAGGCAGTTATCTGTCGGGCAAGCAAGAGTTGCTGGTGCGTGCAAATGCCTCCACCATCGACACTGAAGCAATTAATTCCATTTTGATAAAAAATGGCGTACGGGTTCGCGATGTGGCCGAGGTGTACTACGGCCCCATGTCGGCTGAATCGTATTCTTTGCTGAATGGCCGGGCTGTGGTTGGTATGGGAGTATTGCGGCAGGCTGGTGGTAATACCATCGCCATTGCCAGCAATGTGAAAAAGCGCATGGCTGAAATCAATGCGCAGTCCAAAGACTTGCAAGTGATCATGATTTCCGACGACTCGGTTTTCATCAAAGGTGCTTTGCAGGAAGTATTGATGTCCCTGGTGTTCGCGGTGGTCGTCGTGTTGATCGTGATTGCCCTGTTTCTTGGGCAGTGGAAGGCAGTGCTGATTCCTGCGGTAACCATGCCAGTGTCACTCGTGGGTACTCTGGCCGCAATCTGGCTGGCCGGTTTCTCGGTCAATATGTTGACCTTGCTTGCTTTGGTGTTGGCCACTGGCTTGATTGTCGACGATGCGATTGTGGTCCTTGAAAATATTCAACGCCGCAAAAAACTGGGTGAAAGAATTACCGTGGCTTCGGTGTTGGGCACGCAGCAGGTTTTCTTTGCTGTCATCGCGACCACTGCCTCTTTGGTAGCCGTGTTTTTGCCCATCGCTTTTTTGCCGGGTGAAACGGGACGCCTGTTTCGGGAGTTCGGCATGGTCCTGTCCATGTCGGTGATTATCAGTACTTTTGTTGCCTTGAGTTTGTGCCCCATGCTGGCTGCCAAATTGTTGAAAGACGATGCACCCGCAACAGGTCAAACCGCTCGAATAATGGGCCCACTCCAGGGTTTTGGTGACCGAATAGCCAATGCCTACTTTCGCACTTTGGATGGTTTCTTGAAACATCGCCTGGTGTTTTTGCTTGTCTTCCTGGGTATTGCAATTGCGGGTGGTCTGACATTCACTTTGTTGAATCAGGAATTGGTGCCTCCGGAAGACAGGGGGCGCCTTGTGGTGGATTTCACCGGGCCCGACGGCGCTTCTCTTGAATACAGTGGTAGGCAGGGGCAAATCGCCGAGAACATCATGAGGCCCTATCAAGAGCAGGGACTGATCACCGACATGTTCACGATTGTAGGTCGATACGACAAAAATCGTGTGGCCATTCAAGCCAATTTGGCAGACTGGAGCCAGCGCGACACCACTCAGCAGGAGCTCGCGGCCAAATTGAGCAAGGAGTTGTCCAGTATTCCTGGTGCTCAAGTGCGTTTTCAAAATGAAAGCAGCTTGAACATTCGCGGTGGCGGCGGCGGTTTGCAAATTGCTTTGCTGGGCGACGACTACGATGTTTTGGCCAACAATGCAGATTCGCTGGCGGATGCCTTGATCAAGCAGATTGATGCGGTTCAGGATGTACGCGTTCAGTATGACACCTCCCAGCCTGAACTTGGATTTGAAATCGATCGCGAGAAGGCCAGTGATTTGCAGGTGCCTGTGAGCCGTATAACCCAAACTTTGCAAATCATGGCTGACGAATACCAGTTGCTGGATCTCAGTGTTGGGGATCAGGCCGTGCCAGTGATGCTGGGCTCCAGCAATGGTAGCCTGAATTCGCCATTTGACTTGCTGAATATATACACCAGTAGCGACACCGGGCAACTGGTACCCCTTGCTTCAATGATCAAGGTGCAAGAAAGGGGTGTGGCTGCAGAACTTGACCGACATGCACAGCGTAGGGCAGTTGAACTGAACATAGGCATACCGCCAGGTACCGATCTTGGCACCACCATGCAACAAATACGCGCTGTTGCAGATAGCACTTTGCCATCTTCGGCCACATTGATTTTTCTGGGTGAAGCCGCCACCCTGGAAGAAACTTCCAATGAAATGTTGATCACTTTTGCCGTGGCGTTGATTGTGGTGTTTCTGGTGTTGGCGGCGCAGTTTGAAAGTGTTGGCAGTGCTTTGGTGGTGATGTTTACCGTGCCGTTTGGCTTGGCTGCAGCAGTGTTTGCCCTGTTGATTACCAACCAGTCGCTCAATTTGTTCAGTCAAATTGGCTTGGTGTTGCTGATTGGCTTGATGACCAAGAATGCGATTTTGCTGGTTGAACTGATGGATCAGCTTCGCGATGAGGGGCACAGCATTGAATCGGCCATTCGTGAAGGGGCGCGTATGCGACTTCGCCCGATTGCGATGACGGTGCTTTCTACATTGTTGGGTGTGTTGCCCTTGGTGTTGACTTCAGGCCCTGGTGCAGAGGCACGAGAGGCGATTGCCTGGGTTGTGTTGGGCGGTTTGGGATTGTCTACCCTGTTTACCTTATACCTGGCACCCATGGGCTACAGTTTTATTGCGCCTTACATGAAGCCAAGGGCGCATGCCGCAGAGATGTTGGACAAGGAGATTGAAGAATACGAGGCCAGTGTGAAAAAAGGTGAGGTGAAGGCATGAAGCGCATTGCCTGGATGATTGGTCTGGTATTGCCGCTGGCTTTGTTGTCGGGATGTGCTGTTACTGCGCCTGAGCTGCCCAAATCTTCGACGAAACCACCTGAAAAATTTGTAGCGCAAAATATTCTTCAGAATCTAAGCAGCGTGAAAGACGCTGGCGTGGCAGGTGTGCGTTGGTGGGAGGGTTTTAACGACTCTGTTTTGAATGAGCTGGTTAGCACGAGCATACAAAACAATTTCCAAATCGCTTCGGCTGCAGCGCGTGTCAGGGAAGCCCGCGCGCTGCTACAACTAAGTGAGGCTGGTGATTCTTTGCTGGTTGAACTGGATGCCGAGGTCAGTGGCCAAAAATCAGATCGAAACAGCAACACCCCCAACAATTCGGGTAGCAACAATGCACGGGATGAACGCAGTGCTTTGTTGGGTTTGGGTTTTGTCTTGCCAATTGATTTGGCTGGTCGGGTTGAGCAGGAAGTTCGAGCAGCGGCAGCCAATTTGATGGCCGAGCAGGCTGGTTTGCGCGCGCAAATTATTGAAACCAGCACAGCCGTAGCCCAAGAGTATTTGAGTTTGCGTGGCAATCAAAAACAATTGGCCATGTTGCGTGAATCTGTTGAGTTGCAGGAAAAAACGCTGGCCATTGTTCAAGCTCGATTTGAAAGTGGTTTGTCACCCGAGCTGGACGTTCGGCGAGCTGAAACTTCAGTCGAAAATCTGCGAGCGAGTATTGCCCCATTGCAACAGGCACTGCAAGACTCCCGTCACCGTTTGGCGACCCTGAGTGGTCAATTTCCGGGGGCTTACGAGCAATTGCTCAGGCCTGAAGGCGATTTGCCAGAGTACGGCTTGGGCATTCCGGCGAGCGTGCCTTTTCAGGTAGTACAAGCACGCCCGGATGTTCAATTGGCGCAGGCCCGGTTTGCACAGGCGGCCGCTGATGTAGGCGTGGCACAAGCTGATTTCTACCCCAGTATCGAATTGATGGCCAACATACAAATTGGCAGTACCGCGATCAATTCAAACCCCGCGACCAGCATATTGATCGGTTCTTTGGCCGCTTTGTTGAATCAAGTGGTATACGACGGTGGCGCACGCGACGCTCGATTGAATGCGGCCGTGGCCCGTGCTGAGGGGGCGTTGGCCGAGTACGAGCAGGTGCTGAGAGTGGTTACCCAAGAGGTTGAAAATTCCTTGACCGCGATTGACTCCTCCGCATCACGCCAAACTGCGCTCGGCAAGGCAGTTGTATCGAGTAAACGGAGCTTTGAGCAGGCAGATGCCCTGTACCAGTTGGGCTTGGTGAGTTTTCTGGATGTGGTGGATGCACAGCGTGTGTATGCCAACGCCGAACAGGCCCTGGCCACGGAACAAACCAATTACGCCACCTTGATTGCTGGCTTGTTCCGTGCACTTGGTGTGCAGTCGTAATTAAAACCGTTCGGTGAAGCCAATCCCGAAGAAGTGGGTGTCCAGTTGCACATTGCCCTGAAAGTCGCCACCGCGTACTTCGGCGGGTGTAATACCGGTGTTGTTACCAACAGGCGCGGGATCTGTGTCCAGTTTTTGGTAGGCAAAGTGAATGCTGGTGTCACGGCTTAAATCGAACTGACCACCAAAAGCAAAATACTGTCGATCACTGTCTGGCAAAATCGTGATTCGGGTGGCATCGTCAATCACGCTGTTTTCAATCGCATAGCCCGCTCGCAACGTCAGCCTTTTGTACAGCTTGTAATTCAAGCCAACTCTGTACGACTCTGCTGCTACAAAATTTTGCGGGATGTTTTCCAGCGTTCGACCATTGCTTTCACGTACAAAATTCAAGGTGGTTACCGAGAAATCCTGGCGCGTGTAGGTGGCCATCAAATCCAGTTTGGGTGTGGCGTGGTGAAACACGGAGAGGCGAAGCTCATCGGGCAGCGATATTTCCTGCTTGATGATTTGTTCTGGTGCCAAATCCCCGGCTGCCTGCGGACCGTTTACACCCAAGGCACCAAACGCCAAGTTGTTGATCAGGCTGTCGCTATTCAGGAACGCGCGAAACGCGGCTTGCTCGGGTGAGTCATCAAGCTTGAACTTGCCACGGTTGCCCGTGAATTCGGTTTTCGGTCGATAAGAAATACCCACGCGTGTGTTTTCTGTGGGCTCCCACAGGCCACCCAGCTGTGCGTTGAATGCCCAGCCAAACATGCGCAAACCCGCGTTGCTTTCACCGGGAATGGGTGGGGCTCCAATAAGCGCACCTGCAGGCCCTTCAAGAAGCGCAGCAGAACCCGGGGCCAAGGCTTCTACAGCCTCGCGGTAATTCAGCTTCAACTTGATGGACTGAAAGTAACGCTCATAAGAACCGTTCAAACCCCAAGACAAAGTCGGGCTTAACTTGTAACCAAAGCCAAGGTTCAGGCGGGTCACTTTGAAGTCAATATCGCGGCCTTGATTGCGTCCCGGGAAATTTTCATCGTAATGAATCACCAGGCCATGAGAGGCAGAAGCGCCAAAGCCCATCACCAGTTTTTCGTTGATTGGAATCGCAATAAACAGGTTGGGTGCAAGCGCGCCAGCGTCATAGCCGTCTTTGCGACTGAACACCTGACCATTTTGGCCCTGTGGCGCACCGGAGTCTGCACCATCGTTGTTTTGTGTGGATGTGTAATCGGTACCAATCGTGACTACGGCAGCGCCTTGGGTCAATTCAGCGCGTTTAAACCGGGTCAGGGCGGCCGGGTTGGCGAACAAAACCGATGCATCACCAGCCTCGGCAGCTTGCCCTGCCGACGCATTTCCCATGGCACTGATGCTTGTGGCGTCAAATGCAGTACCGCCAGCGTGGGCGGAAGTGCAATAGACCACGCTCAACAACAGGGCAGTGGACACACGGTTTAATGGAAAAAAGGAATCCGTTCTTCGGGCAGAAGAATTCATGGGTATTGTCTCCGGTATTGTGGTCAATGCACTTGCGAGGGGTGGTCGCTCGAAGTAGTGACTTTTATGTAGTCATTTCAGTGTATCACCAAAGCGAAAAAATGTTACTTTCAAGTATTGAAGTAGATTGGTCACTCTAAAAGCTGGCTTTGGGCTTGATTCCTGGCCCTAAACGTGTAGCCCACCCGCAATGGGGTTAGTCCAATCTTGCAATTCAGTAAAACTCAAGGTGACCGTTAATTGAAGTAAGTAAAATTCTGCACTGAAGGGGTGTGTCATGGCGCGTATCGGCTCAAAACAGCTTGCTTTGATGGCACTCGCTTTGACGACCGGGTGTTTTTACCTGGGGGGCATAAATGCCGCTGAGCCACTTGCCCTGAAGGTGAGCGGCAAACTGGGAAAACATGGAATTGCACCTTTCCACTTGCCTGATCAAGAAAAGCTTTCACCAAGCCTGTTGGGCAAAGTCAATTTGTTCAGGGGTGTCGTGGTAGACGAGGGCGCAGTTGTTCAAACCAGACTGAGTTCATCGAAAGCTGGCTTGATTGTCTCTGAAACAAAGCCTGAATCTTCAATCAAGGCAATTTACGGTGGCTTGCAAGTTTCGCTGCAAGAAAATTTGAGTCTTGTTTACACCCCTGGTCGCCTGTCCAGCGCAACACTGAACAGCGAAAGCCAAGGGCTGTATTTGCTCGCCAATCGCGGTGGTTTGGCCAATTGGTTTTTTGGTGTTCAGTCCAATTCTTATTCCACTGCCGCTGACTCACGCCGTGTTTCGAATTCTGCACAGTTTGGCGTCATCGTCGGCTTGAATTAATCCGTTTGAATGAAAAGTTTTAACTTCCATCCGCTCTGAATACGCGATTACTGCACAGTCTCGCCATGGCGACCCGAACCTTCCTTAAATGCGGTTGCGCCTTCGACAGTTTCACCCGAGGTGAGCGTATTCAAGCCAAACTCAAATTCTTCCTCAAGCGCTTCACGTTCACCAAATCCCCACTGGGTCAGTACGCTTTGTCTGTCGTTGCGCATGCAGGTTTGTGGGTGTTTGCACAATAGACCTGCCAGCTCGATTGCACCCTCCAGGGCTGTGCGTTCTTTTTCCAGCCGGTTGGCCAAACCCCATGAAAAGGCTTCCACAGCGTCGACAGGGCGACCAGTCAAGATCATATCCATTGCCCGGCTTTGACCAATCAGGCGTGGCAAACGCACTGTTCCGCCATCGATCAATGGCACACCAAAGCGTCGACAAAACACACCAAACACTGCGGTGCTGTCAGCAACTCGCATGTCGCACCAGGCAGCCAACTCCAGGCCGCCCGCCACGCAGTAGCCAGATACCGCGGCAATCACTGGCTTACTCAACTCCATTCGGCTTATGCCCATGGGGCCTGCACCATGTCGTTCCATTCGGTTTACACGGCTGGGGTCACCCGATGCAACAGCTTTCAAGTCTGCGCCTGCACAAAAGTTACCGCCTTCACCCGTCAAAATGGCAACGCGAGCTGTTGCATCCGTTTCAAATGACTGAAATGCTTTTTCAAGCTGGTCGGCGGTGTAACGATCGACACAGTTGCGAGCCTCGGGTCGATTGATGGAAATTTTCCAGATCTCGCCTTGCTGTAAGATCTTGATGTCGACGGGTTCTTCTGCTTTGTTGTCCATCATGCGCCCTTTGTTAGATTTTGAATTGAACACAGCCTCCAGCATACCGCGAGTTAAGTCGCAGCGGCTGCCCGCGCGTTTGGTGAGCACTCGAACCGGACTTTATTTTGAATGGGGCATGAAAGCCCGCGCAAAACTTGCTGAATCCTGCCGTATTGTTTTGTCGGATGAGGCGGCCTGGAATTTGAAAGCGGATTTGATGCGTTCAGTGTGGCGAGCCCCACCAAGCATGCAGCTTCCTGACAGCTTGCTTGGCACACAGCTTGATTTTCCCATTGAAGCAGCCAGCCTGAACGACATTCAGCGGGCCTGGAGCAGTGCGATTCGCCGACGTTATGGTGGCCATGTTCTTAAACTGGCACTGCGAGTGGTGCCCAAATACACCACCTTGCTTGATTTAAGCCAAGTGGCAGCGTTTAAAACAGTGCTTCAGGACAGGCTTGGCGAGAATATTTCTTTGGCGCCTTTACTGGCCCAAGACCGCGGCATGTGGCGCAATTTGCCCAATTGGCAGATGGTCAAAAACCGCATGTTGGCGCAAGGCATGAGCCAACAAACCTGGCGGTGGTTAACACGTCAAAAAACCGCCTACATTGCCCGAATTAACTGGGGGCAATTGAGTCACTTGAGCTGGGTGAACTTTCACGCCGCCTTGGACAGAAAAATTCCGATTTCCTGGGTCGACAAGCAAACGGCGGCTTTGCTGGGTTTCGGGGGACTAAGCACATGGCTCAGGCGCAATCACGAGAATTTGAATACGGTGGCGGCCTTGAATATTTTGCGGGGAACCCGCCTGGCGCTGGAGCGCCGTGAAAGCAACTTGAAGCTTGAGCACAGAAGAGAGCTGGAGTTGGAGGAGTTTCCTTTAATTGCAGACTGGTTGCTTGGCAGTGCGGCCAGTGCGACCAAACGCCCCGTGATTATTTCCAGAAACTGGACCTACGACACTTTAATGGCCCGGCAGGCACATTGGCATTTGGTCGAGCTTGATTTGGACTTGGGGCGTCAGAATGTATTTTGGCCAGAGATTCTTGGCATGGGCAATTTGGGTGACAACATTGAGTTTATTGAATTGAACTCGTTGAATGCTTTGCTGAGCGAAGCCAAAAAAATGCACCATTGTGTGCCGTCTTACATTGATCGTTGCATGGCAGGCGATATTTGTATTTTTCATTTGCAGATTAAAGGACACACCCCACAGCGTGGCACACTGGAATTGCGACGTGTGGGCGCCAAAGCCTGGCAAATCAGTCAGTTGAAAGGGCCATGCAATGCACGGGTTTCAAGCCAGTTGTGGAGCGCGGCTCACTTGTTGTTAAGTCGTGCGAACTAAGCTGGAGTTTAATTGTATTCAAGCTGCCTGATTGTGCCGACCCGCGTGGGCTTCTTCGGCTTCACGTAACGCTTTCCTGGCTTTGGCAGAAAACTCCGCGATCGAAATTTCGTGAATTTGAAAAATGATCATTCGGGCATACAACTCGGCCAGACAAGCGGCTTGGGGGCACAGTGTCATGGTGTCCCGGGATGAAGGATATTTTGAGCGCCAATAATTGATGGCACGTTCAAGTTCAATAATCGAAATTGGCTGTTGCGCTTGCGCTGGCATAATTACACCTGCTTGGTTATTCCTGAATTCAAGTATAAACCAAAAAGCTGTTTTTATATACAGTGGAAATTCAGAGAACGCGCTTTAAGAAATTGGCAATTTCAACCACCTCTTCACCGCAAACTGAATGGGCCATGGGGTAGATGTGCCACTGAACATCAACTCCTTTGTTTTGCAGCAACTTGACTGCCTTTTCACCGCGCTCCATGAGCACGATATTGTCTTGCTCGCCGTGAGCCGCCAGCAATGGAATACCCAGATTGATCGGGTTTAATTCAGCATCCAGCGTGTTTTCGCAAGGCAGGTAAGTAGACAAGGCAATCAAGCCTGCCAGTTTGTGGCGTGTACGCAAACCAAGCTGGTAAGTAATTGCACCACCTTGTGAAAAGCCGGCCAGCACAATTTGTTCGGGCTTGAAACCCAATGCAATCTGGTCTTCAATCAATTGTTCAATGGTGGCCTGGCTTTGTCGTATTCCGCCCTCATCTTCCTGACGTTGCAAATCAACATTTTTAATGTCATACCAAGCGCGCATCACATAACCGCCATTGATACTAACCGGAATTTTAGGCGCATGAGGAAACACAAAGCGGGTGTTGGGCAAACCCATTTGCTCAAGCTCTTTGACAATGGGTACAAAGTCGTAGCCGTCTGCGCCCAAGCCATGCAACCAAACCACACAGCCCGTGGGTTGTGGGCCGGTTTCAACAACAACGCATTCAATCTTTGAGTTCATGCTCACGATACACTTCCTTCAGTGGGCTTTCGCAAGGCGGATTTTGGACGAAACGCCTTGATCACGGCTTCATTGGTTTCCATATACGGGCCGCCAATCAAATCGATGCAATAAGGCACGGCGGCAAAGATACCTTTCACAAGGCTATTGCCTTCCGTGTCTTTCAAACCTTCCAGGGTTTCTGCGATGGCTTTGGGTTGGCCAGGTAAATTCAAAATCAGGCTTTCACCACGAATTACAGCCACCTGGCGAGACAATATCGCGGTTGGTACAAAATGCAGGCTGATTTGCCGCATTTGCTCGCCAAAACCCGGCATCTCCTTGTGAGCCACAGCCAAGGTCGCTTCAGGTGTTACATCACGCTTGGCGGGGCCGGTGCCACCCGTGGTGCAAATCAAATTGCACTTGTGTTCATCGGCCAGTTTCTTCAAGGCGTTTTCAATCTCGGCCTGTTCATCTGGAATCAACACCTCAACAAACTCAATCGGGTTCAGCAACGCGTTTTGAAGCCAGGCTTTAAGGCTCGGAATGCCTTGATCCTGATAAACACCTGCTGAGGCACGATCGCTCACTGACACCAAGCCAATTTTTAAGGCATCAAAACTCATGATTCGCCTCCGTCCGCATCTTGCTCGGCTTTCTCTTCGATCAAACGGTAAATGATCTGAAACAACTGTCGAAAATTTCGGGGAGCTTTTTTGGCGGCACGTTCCTGCACTGCCTGCCTGATGATCGGGTTCAGGTTTTCCCGCGCCGCGGCGGGGTAGCTTTCAATGAACGTAGCCAACAGGCCAGGCTCTTCAATCAGGCGGTCGCGCCACTGTTCTGCCGCATGCAGGTGGAGCACCTTCAGTTTTTGCTCAACGGTCTCGCCATTCACCCAGGCTTGCACTTCCTCGTGCTCTTCGTCACGCATCAGTTTGCCAATAAACTGCATTTGCCGCTTTTTAGCGCCAAATGATTTGCACTTGTGAAATTCTGCGATCTCGATAAGCAGGCGCTCACCAATCGGTGCCCGCTTGACTTTGTCATAGGGCATTTCGCACAAGGTTTTGCCCAAATCTTGCAGGGCCAGCATGTCTCGCTTCACTGAGGACTTGCTGGGGCGATCATATTCTTCAAACTCGCCCTGTTTGTCGTTTTCTGGTTCCATGGGCTGTATATTAGCCATTTTTGGCAGCACTTTTCGCAGGGCAATATGGGCTTTAGCTTTAAATCCGAGACATTTCAGGAATTAACCGAATACGCATTGAAAAAAGCCAAATCACTGGGTGCGACCGATTGCGCGGTCGATATCAGCGAAGCGGTGGGCCAGTCGGTCAGCGTGCGCATGGGTGAAATCGAAACCATTGAACACACACGTGACAAAAGCTTTGGCGTCAGCGTGTTTAAAGGCAAGAAAAGGGGCAATGCCTCTTCGTCTGATTTCTCGCTGGAAGCAATTGATTCTGCGATTCGAGCAGCGCTGGACATTGCGAAGTACACCGCTGCGGATAAATTCGCAGGTCTGCCCGATGAGGAAAACATCTCAAGACGGCACCGTGATCTTGATTTGTATCATCCGTGGAATTTAAGCACTGCCAAAGCAGTCGAGAAAGCCCTGGCTATGGAACAGGCGGCGTTTGATGTCAGCAAGCAGATTCGAAATTCTGACGGTGCCAATGTGTCCACCGAATCTGGGCATTTTTATGCAGCCAACAGCAAGGGCTTCAAAGGTGGCTATCCATATTCGCGTCACTCATTGTCTGTTTCGCCGATTGCGCAAGCCAAGAAGTCGAAAGACAGCCCAATGCAGCGCGATTTCTGGTATTCCTCGGAACGCAAGGCCAAAGACCTGGCCAAGCCCGCAAAAATTGGCGCCTATGCTGCACAACGAGCCTTGGCCCGCTTGGGTTCTAAACCAATTACCACCCGCAATTGCCCTGTAATTTTTGAAGCTCCCATCGCGGCAAGTTTGGTAAGCCATTATGTGGGTGCGGTGTCGGGCTCCTCCCTGTATCGCAAAACCAGTTTCTTGTTGAATTCATTGGGCAAACCCGTTTGGGCCCCGCACATCACCATCAAGGAAGACCCGTTCATTGAAGGTGCGCACGGCAGTTCACCTTTCGATGAAGAAGGAGTAAAGGTAAAGGCCCGTACAGTGGTGAAAAAGGGCGTTTGCAACGGCTACTTTCTTTCAAGTTACTCGGCTCGAAAATTGGGCATGGAAACCACCGGCAACGCGGGTGGCACGCACAACCTTATTCTCAGCTCGACCAAAACAGTCTCGGGCGGCCTTGACGCACTGCTCAAAACCATGGGTACGGGCTTGTTGGTTACCGAGATGATGGGGCAGGGTGTGAATGGTGTGACTGGCGATTATTCACGTGGTGCCTTTGGCTATTGGGTGGAAAACGGCATCATTGTTCACCCGGTTGAGGAAATTACAATCGCAGGTAACTTGAAAGACATGCTGGCCAATATTGTGGCCGTGGGCGACGATGCGTATTGGCGCGGCAGTAAACATGTGGGCAGTATTTTGATCGAATCCATGACCGTTGCAGGGAATTAAAGCAAACAAGGAGACCAAGCAATGGAACGTCGTTCCTTTCTCAAAAAAGCGGGTTTGGGAGCAGCCGCCACCGCAACAGCGGCTTCAGGAACAGGCGCATTCGCCGCCGATGGCCCCAGTGTGCGCTGGCGCCTCACCTCCAGTTTCCCCAAAAGCCTGGACGCGCTGTGGGCCGCTGCACCTCAGTTGGCCAAGCGCGTGTCTGAATTGACCGGTGGCAAGTTCGACATTCGCCCTTTTGCGGCTGGCGAAATTGTGCCTGGCCTGCAAGTGCTGGACGCAGTGCAGCGTGGCACGGTGGAGTGTGGGCACACAGCTGGCTACTACTACGTGGGCAAAGATGCTGCGTTCGCATTTGAAGCTGGCTTGCCCTTTGGTTTGACCGCTCGCCAACAAAACGCATGGCTTTATCACGGTGGTGGTTTGCAAATGACCCGTGAGTTTTTGAAAGACTACAACATCATCAATTTTCCTGGCGGTAACACAGGCACCCAAATGGGCGGCTGGTGGCGCAAGGAAGTCAAAAACCTGAACGATCTGAAAGGTTTGAAAGTTCGAATTCCGGGCTTTGGCGGGAAGATCATGGCGGCCTTGGGCGCAGTGCCACAAACCATAGCCGGTGGCGATATTTACCCGGCATTGGAAAAGGGCACGATTGATGCAGCAGAATGGGTTGGGCCATATGACGATGAAAAACTGGGTTTTCAAAAAGTGGCCAGGTTTTATTATTACCCTGGATTTTGGGAGCCAGGCCCTTCATTGAGTTTTTATGTCAATCTGGACGCCTGGAGCAAACTGCCCAAGAGTTATCAGGCTGCGTTGGAAGTAGCCGCGGCCGAGGTGAATATCACCATGACGGCGGAATATGATGCCAAAAACCCGGCTGCATTGAACCGATTGATTCAATCGGGAGCGCAACTTCGAATATATCCCCGCGATATTCTGGATGCCGCCTACAAGGAAGCCGAAAAGCTTTACGCCGACGAATCCAAAAACAATCCAAAATTCAAGAAAATATTCACATCGTGGAATCGTTTCCGCAACGACCAGAACAACTGGTTCCGGGTTGCTGAAAATTCCATGGCCTCATACATACCCAGATCGAAGTAAGTTTTTGACCTACGCAAGAGGGGTCAGATATAAAGAGCGGCTGACTGGCCGCTCTTTTTCGTTTAATGGAACCAAAAGCCTGGCACAAGTCACCCAACGCAGTGTCGCCCCTATCGGGGTTGTTCGCACTTCTTTTGGCTGTCGTAATGAATGGCAAGGGCACTATTCACTTCTGAACGACGGCTTCTGACACTTGACTTGTATGGGACAAATTTATGTCGACTCCTAATCAACTACGCGTATTTATTATTGATGATCACCCAATCATTGCCATGGCTTTGCGCGACATCATGAATTCGCGCTATACCGACCTTGAGGTCAAGCTGTTCAGCCGCATCGGGCCCGCGCTTGAGCACAGCCGTTTCGAGCAACCAGACCTTGTACTGCTTGACTTGGGCTTGCCTGATATGGCGCCAGAAAAAGTACTGGAAACCGCGCTGGAAACTTTTGATTACAGCCGCACGCTGGTCATTTCTGGCAATGAAGAGATTTTGGGTGACATGGCCGATGAATACCCTGAAACGGAATTTGTATCCAAAGGCATTACCCAAGATCGCGTGCTTAGTGTGTTGGACAGTATGGTTTTGCGTTTGCGCCGCAACAACTGGACCGATCAAATCAGTCAAAAAACGCAAGCCGCAAGCGGATTCACGATTGGTCAGCGAATGGCCCGAATCACTGAGCGGCAAGTGTCTGTGTTGTACCGAATTGCCAAAGGCGAGTCCAATCATGAAATTGCCCAGAATTTGGGCCTGTCTCCTGAAACGGTGAAAACCCACGTTCGAAGCATTCTGGCCCGCCTGAATGCCCGAAATCGCCTGGAGGCCGCCATGCTCTACCGAGCCTGGCAGGAACAAAAAACCGACGAGGTTTATTCCGATTAAGCTGCACTTCATGAGACAAATCAACCGGCTTAGTGCATGGGTACAGCAACACTACGATGCATGCTTGCTGGCATCCCTGTGTTTGTTGCCTTTGTCTTTTCAATTGATGGGCCTGGACACTGGGGCTCAATCCCAGTTGGCTTATATTGCCTTCATCAGCGGGTGCCTGCTCAATGCCAAAGTGTCCTGCAGGCGTGCCTTTCGGGTGCCGCCCACAGAAAAACTCTGGTTTCTGGTTTTTGCTTCAGCTTTCGGTGGCTGGGTGTTGTCGCTGAACTGGCAGCACCTCAGCTTTGCGGTGTTGTGCTGGGTTTCACCGTTTACGCTGCTGGCAGTTTTATTGGAAAGGCAGCACCGGTACAGCATTGCAAAACAACGGATTCAAAACCGGCGAACCCAGCAAGCCCGGTGGCGAAATGCAAAACACAGTGTGCTCAGCGAATGGAAAGACAGGTTGCGCTGGCTGGCTGGTGTTCAGCATGACATGCGTCAGCCCTTGCATGCACTGGGTTTGTTGGTGGGTCACCCCTCGCTGGATACTTTCCATCAACATGCTGCGTCCAATCAGGTTATTCGTCAAATGACCAGTTGCCAAAGGTGGCTTCACGACTTGGCTGAAAACATGCTCGAGGCCACCCGGCTTGAACTGGGTGAGCAACGCGAGAAAAGAATTGAGAGCGTTTCAAGCACCGAGCTTTGCAAGTCGCTCGAGGGCTGGATGGGACAGTTGGCTGAAACCAAAGGGCTGACTTTCCATGTCGATGTGGAGGAGTTCCTGATTCACACGGATGCCCGCCGATTGAAACGGGTTATGGGAAATTTGGTGTTCAACGCGGTAGAACACACGCTTGAGGGTGGTGTGGCATTCTCCTATCGACGCCATGGTGGAATTCACCGGTTTACCGTCAAAGATTCAGGCCCAGGCCTGCAAGAGGACATATTGCAGCACAAGGCGGCAAGGTACTCAACCTTTGGCAGCGACCTTCCTAAAACAGGCATAGGTTTGTATGTGGTCAAGCGCCTTTGCCAGGAAATGGAATGGAATTTGTCGATGTGCAATGTCAAGGAAGGGGGTACGGTGTTTGTGCTTGAACTTGCCGATCGAATTTCAAACAAGGCTGAAGTTGTGACCTTGAACTCGAAAAAAACGGGTTAAGCCGATTGCCAATGACCTGGGCAGCTATTCGCTGAAGCTTGGAACAAAAGGTTGTTGCTCGGCTGGGTCGTTCCCACCCCCGTAATTCTGCGTGGGCAGGTCCAGTTGCAATGGGCTGTCTTGGTACTTCACCTTTTCCTCCTGGATGACCAGCTGTGGAAAGGCAAAAATAAGCACCACCATCAACAATTGCAAGGCGATGAACGGCAGGGAGCCCTTGTAAATTTCAATCGTTTTTACCACCTTGGGTGTGACCGATTTCAGGTAGAACAGCGAGAAGCCAAACGGTGGGGTCAGAAAAGAGGTTTGCATGTTCATGGCGATCATGACGCCGAACCACACCAGGTCAACGCCCAGTTTGTCAGCCACTGGTACAAGCAATGGAATTACGATAAACGCAATTTCAAAGAAATCCAGAAAGAAGCCCAACACAAAAATCAGGATTTGCACTGCGATCAAGAATCCAAGTTCACCACCTGGCAAATCACCCATCAGTTGTTCCACCCACAGGTCGCCTTCAACCGCCCTGAAAGTAAGACCAAACACGGTAGAGCCAATCAAAATGAACAACACAAAGCAGGAAAGTTTGGTCGTGAAATCGATTGATTGTTTCAGCAAATCCAGATTCAACCGCTTCTTGGATGCCGCGATCAGCAAAGCACCCACAGCACCCATGGCACCGCCCTCGGTGGGCGTGGCAATGCCCAGAAAAATAGTGCCCAGCACCAGAAATACCAAGGCCAAAGGAGGCATTAGCACAAACACCACAGCTTTCAGTATTCGCGCACCGGAATTGCTTTGACCGATGTAGCAGGCCTCTGGGGGCAAAGCAGGCAGGGCGTTCTTTTGAACGCGTGTAATTACAAACACATAAGCGATGTAAAGAAGCACCAGCAACAAGGCAGGAATTAGCGCACCTTGGTACATGGCCCCCACTGAAACCCCCAGTTGATCGGCCATGACAATTAAAACCAGCGACGGTGGAATAATTTGGGCCAGTGTTCCCGAAGCGGCAATAACGCCAGTAGACACCGATTGACTGTAGCCATATTTCAACATGATGGGCAAAGAAATAAGCCCCATGGATATGACCGAAGCCGCCACTACGCCAGTGGTGGCGGCCAACAAAGCGCCTACCAATATCACTGCATAGGCCAAGCCGCCGCGCACCCGGCCAAACAATTGGCCGATGGTTTCCAGCAGATCCTCGGCCATGCCACTGCGTTCAAGTACCAAGCCCATGAAAGTGAAAAACGGAATAGCGAGCAGGGTTTCATTGCTCATGATTCCGAATATCCGGTCGGGCAGCGCTTGCAGCAAAGCCACGTTCATTAACCCTTGCTCAATCGCGATGTAGCCAAACAGTAGCCCGTTTGCAGCCAGAGCGAATGCGACAGGAAAGCCGCTGACCATGAACAGCAGCAGGACTGCGAACATGAGGGGCGCCAACCATTCAACCGGAATTATTGGCATGGTGTGGGGTGTCCCTTGATTACGGCGATTTTTTTGATGATTTCGGAACAAACTTGCAAGCCAAGCAATGCGAATCCCAAAACGATTAATGCCTTGGCTGGCCAGCGGATCAAACCACCTGGGTCGGCAGAGTATTCATTGATTCGAAATGACTCATAGGCGAAGTCCCAGCCTGACACAAGAACAAAACCGATTAGAGGCAAGGTGAACAGCACATGCCCCAGAATGTCGATCCAGGCGCGCGTTGACTCGGAAAACCGGTTTGAAAGCACGTCGATGCGTACATGTGCATTTTGTTGCAGGGTGTAAGCGGCACCCAGTAAAAACACAGCGCCAAACAAATACCACTGAATTTCAAGCAAGCCATTGCTGCTGGTGTCAAAAACTTTTCGCACCACAGCGTTGTAGGCCGACACCAGCGTAGTGATTAAAATTAACCAACCCACGGCAAGCCCCAGCCTGGTGTTCAGGCCGTCAATGCCGCGTGAGATGGCCAACAACCCCTTCAACTTTACAAACCCAGCCGCTTGCGGGTTTCGGCCGCAGCTGTTTTGACCTGTACCGGGTTGGTTCCACCCACGTGGTCGCGTGCCTGCAGCGAGCCTTCGAGTGTGAGTACCGCACACAATTCCTGGTTCACCAAATCGTCGCTGTAGCCCAGTTCGGTTAGTTTCAGAGCCTCTTGAAGTTGGGCTACGCTCAGCGCCTCCAGGCCACATTGCTGGGTGTCGCAGTACCGCACGGCACGGGCAACAGCCTCATGTGCATCACGGAAAGGCATGCCGCGCTTGACCAAGGCATCCGCCAGATCAGTAGCTGTGGCATAGCCTTCCAGTGTGGCTGCGCGCATATTGTCGGCTTTCACTTGAATGCCCTCAACCATTTCAGCAAAAATAGTGAGCGTGTCGACTACAGTATCAACGGTGTCGAAAAGGGGCTCTTTGTCTTCCTGGTTGTCTTTGTTGTAGGCCAGTGGCTGGCCTTTCATCAAGGTCAGCAGGCCCATCAGGTGTCCATAAACACGGCCTGTTTTGCCGCGCGCAAGTTCCGGCACATCCGGGTTTTTCTTTTGTGGCATGATGGACGAACCGGTGCAGAAACGATCGGGCAGATCGATGAATGCATAGCGCTGGCTCATCCAGATAATCAATTCTTCAGACAGGCGCGACACATGCATCATCAAGATGCTGCTGGCCGAGCAAAATTCAATTGCAAAATCACGGTCTGAAACGGAATCGAGACTGTTGCGGGTTGGGGCATCAAACCCCAGCAGTTCAGCTGTGCGATTGCGATTGATGGGGAATGTGGTTCCCGCCAATGCAGCCGCACCCAGTGGCAATCGGTTAATTCGCTTGCGGCAATCTTGCATGCGTTCCAGGTCGCGTTCAAACATTTCCGCATAAGCCAGCAAGTGGTGCCCGAAAGTAACAGGCTGTGCCACTTGCAAGTGGGTAAAGCCAGGCATGACGGTGTCGTGGTTGCGTTCAGCCACAGTGACCAGTGCTTGAATAAGCGCCTTGAGCAATCCCTGAATGCGGTCTACCTCGTGGCGCAAAAACAGGCGAATGTCCGTGGCGACCTGATCATTGCGAGAGCGGCCTGTGTGCAGACGTTTGCCAGCGTCACCCACCAATTCGGTAAGCCTGCGCTCGATGTTCAAGTGCACGTCTTCAAGATCCAGCTGCCATGTGAACTGACCCGCCTTGATTTCATCCAGAATTTGCGACATACCGTTTTGTATTGCCTTAAGGTCGGACGCTGCAATAACTCCTGCCTCAGCCAGCATGGTGGCATGTGCCAATGAGCCTTGAATGTCGAACTCGGCCAGCCGTTTGTCAAAAAACACGGATGCAGTGTAGCGCTTGACCAGTTCGGACATGGGTTCGTTGAATCGGGCTGACCATGCTTCCTGTTTTTTGGACCATTGGTTCGACATGGGGAATCCTTTATGCACTTTGGAACAGGGCCTAATTATAAGGGGTTGCCGTGCTAGACTTTCGTCATGAACGCCTTCTCACAGCCTTGCTGTGGGGAATTGATTGAAATTTATCCACTGAATTGCGACTAGCGATGTCGCCACACTGAATGAAAATAAGAATTGCATCAAGGGAAAGCCGCTTGGCCATGTGGCAGGCTGAACATGTTCGAGACCTGCTACTGGCGTTGCCTGGGGTTTCTGGCGTTGACATTGTGGGAATGACCACCAAGGGCGATCAGATTCTGGACCGCTCACTTGCAAAAATTGGCGGAAAAGGACTTTTCATCAAAGAACTGGAGCATGCCTTGCTTGAAGGGCGGGCCGATTTGGCCGTGCATTCTGGCAAAGACATTCCCATGGACCTGGATCCTGAGTTTCAACTGCTGGGTTTCATGACTCGCGAAGACCCACACGATGCATTTGTGTCCAATGACTATGCCAGCTTGGCTGATTTGCCAGCAGGTGCCGTGGTTGGCAGCTCCAGCTTGCGCAGGCAGGCACAGGTGTTGGCGCGTTATCCGCATTTGAAAGTCGAGCCTTTGCGCGGCAATCTGGATACTCGATTGGGCAAATTGGATTCAGGTCAGTATCAAGCCATAGTTTTGGCTGCTGCCGGTTTGAAACGCCTTGGTTTGCATTCAAGAATTCGCAACGTGATTGAATCAACCGACATGTTGCCCGCCGTGGGGCAGGGTGCCTTGGGCCTGGAAATTCGCGCCGGTGATTCACAATTGGCCGAGTTGGTAAAGCCACTGATTGACCCGGTGTGTACCGCCTTGGTGAGCGCAGAGCGTTCAGTGTCCAAAGCGCTCGGCGGCAGTTGCCAAGTGCCTATTGCTGGCTATGCAACCCTGAACGATGCACACACTTTCACTTTGCGAGGCTTGGTGGCCAGCCCGGATGGCAAGACTGTGATCGAGAAAAGTGCGCAGGCAAGCCTGCAACACTGGGAAACTGCCGCCGACCTGGTCATCGAAGGTTTGCTTCAAGAAGGTGCGCAGGCCTTGATTGAATCGGCTGTTCAACAATTTAAAGGATAACTACCGGACATGACTCACACTTTGGTCGTTTGCAAACCCAAGTTGCCCGATCAGTATCTGACTCAGCGCGTTGATTTGAAGCGTCAGCTTGATCAAATGCATGCGGGCCATGTGATGTATTTTCCGGTGTTTGAGTTGGTGCCAGATTTGGCAGCCATGTTAACCATTCGGCCATGGCTTGATGCGGCCACCGAAAAATCCAACCATTTGATCGTTTTTGTAAGTCCTTCGGTTCTTGAAATTGCGGTGACCAACCTGGGGCAGTGGCCAGCCCATGTTTACTGTGGAGTAATGGGGCGCCAAAGCGCCAAGTTGGCCATGGACTTGGGTATTCCCAAAGACAAAATTATCGCCCCGACTGGCGAAAACGACCATGAAACCGAGGATTCCGACGGGCTGGCCCGCTTGCTGGCCACGCATTTTGAAGCGGGTAGCTGCCGGGTAATGGTATGCAAAGGCCCCAGAGGCCGTGTTGAGTTTCCAAAAAAGCTGGAGGAAATGCAACACGATGTGACAGTACTGGAGTGTTATGACCGCAAGGTGATTGAGCAAAGCAATGCTCAGTGCGAAGCACTGTTTGCCCGAGCGGCTGAGGCGGTGCTCTGGATTACCAGCAGCGAAACCATAGAGGCCCTCGATTCGCAGTTGGCACGCAAATCGGAATCACAACTCAAGGTGTTGAAAGAAACCGCCACCGTATTGACCACACATCCCCGCATTACGGCCAAATGCAGGGAATTGGGATATGCCCATGTTGTCCAGATAGCAACAGGGATACAATCGGTAAATTCATGGCTGAAATCCAACAAGAAAAGCATGGAAAACAACAATCAAACCAACTCTGCCACGCCTGCTGTCAACCCGCAACCGGTTGTCACCTCCCAATCCAGACCGGCTTCTGCCAGCGCTTCCCAGCCCAATGGGCAGTGGTTGGGCAAAGCTGCATTTTTCATCTCGGTGCTCAGCTTTGTACTCATTTTGCTGATTGCGTTTGCCGGGAAAAACCAGATTGAAAAAACACGCATGGCCTTTGGCGAGCGGATTCAGAAAGAGTCGACCACACTTGATTTGGTGAAAGAAGAAATCAGCAAATCGAGCGATCTGGCGAAAGACCTGAAAACCCGTTTTGACCTGTTGGAGCTTGCCCAGAAAGAGGAGGCCAGCCAACGCGCCAGTCTTGAGGAGGTCTATAACAGCCTGTTGGCCAGCCGAACGGAAGTGTCGCTTAGCGAAGTAGAGCAGTTGATATCAATTGCCAAACGCCAGTTGTATTTGTTGGGCAATGTAAAGGGAGCGTCTATTGCCCTGTCCCAGGCCATCGACCTGCTGGAGGGCACAGAGAAACCTTCTTTGTTGAATTTGCGCACCGCGTTGGAAAAAGACTTGACCGAAATCAAGGCCCTGCCTAGCGACGATTTGCTGAGGCTGGCGATTTCTCTTGATTCGGTGGTTAACTCTGTTGAAAGTTTGCCCATGCTCTCAAGCGCACAGGCCACCACTGATCAAACATTGGCGCAGTTGACCGAAGAAGAAGCATCTGAGGTAGTAGCCGACACTCAAGCGCCAGCAGCCAACGAACAAGCGCAAGGGTTTGAGAAAGCCTGGGCTTCCATTAAAAAAGTGGCTCAAACAGTTTGGTACGACATCATATCATTGATCGAAGTCACCAAAGTAGACAGCCCTGAAGTGCTCATGTTGTCCAATCGTCAAGAAACTGATTTGCGCAATACACTGCGTTTGTCCTTGTTGAATGCACGAATTTCGCTCTTGTCGCGTCAGGCCACTTTGCTGAAATCTGATCTTGAGCGATCAGGCAATTTGTTGAATACCTACTTTGACAGTAAATCCATCCAAGTGCAGCGTGCTCAAACTGTGCTGGCTGAAATTGGCGAAGTTCAACTTGATTTGGTGTTGCCAGAATTGCAGGCTACCTCTGCCGCGCTGAGGCTGGCCGTTGCCGGGCAGCAGGGGGAGCGCCAATGAAGCAACTGCTTGGTTTGTTGCTGGTTGTCGTAGTGGCCGTGGCGGTCACTTTGATGGCTCAGGGCAATGCTTCCAAGGTATTGATCTTTTTCGGTCAGTACCGAGTCGACATGTCGCTCAACTTTGCGGTAGTGGCTATTTTGCTGCTATTCCTGGTGTTGTACGTCATGATGCGCGCTTGGCGTGCGTCCAGCCAGCTTCCCGGAAAATTCAAAGAGTATTGGATGAACCGCAAGCAAAACGCCTTGTTGCAAGCCAATACACAGGGTTTGATCGCTTTGATTACTGGCGATGAGCAAGGCGCCCAAAAAGCGTTGAACCAAGCCAGTAAAACCGGGATTGAAACGGATTTGAGTTACTTGATCCGCGCCATGTCAGCCATTCAGGCCGACCGCTATGATGTGGCCGAGGAAATCCTGAATCAGGAAAAAGCCAAGGTGGGCGAGCACTCGCACGCCCTGGTTGTGTTGCGTGGAAAAGTGGCTTTGTCCAAACAAGACTTTTCGGGTGCTTTGAGCATGCTCGAGGCCATGGACCCCTTGGCTGCAAAATTACCCCAGGTTCAGCGATTGCGCATGCTGGCCTTGATGGGGCTGGCCCGTTGGCAAGATGCTTTGGTGCAATACCGCGCCTGTGTCGCGGTATCGGCGCTCACCAACGGTGAAAAAAATGAAGCCCTGATGCGCATTTATGCTGGTCTGGGAGAAAGCGCGGGGCAAGACGCTTCAAAAATGAAAGAGGTGTTGTCCAGTGCCAAACCGGCTGAGCTTGAGAACGTGGGTGTATTGCGCACGCTAGCCACTGGTTTGCAGAGGAGTGGATTGGTCACTGCGGCCCGCACGCTGCTGGAAATGGCTTTGAACCAAAATTACAACAAGGATTTATTGCCGATTTATCACCAGGTTGCCGTTCTAGAGCCACGGGAGGCTTTGCCCAATGTAGAGCGTTTGCTGGCCCAACAGCCCGCTGATTTGCGTTTGCTGGAGTTGGCCGCTGATGTGTGCGAGCGCGAACAGCTGTGGGGCAAGGCGATTTCCAGGTTTGAAGCGGTGTATGCCAAACAGCCTTCCGCACATGTGGCGGGCAAGCTGGAACGATTGTATGAGGCAGCCAACCAGGGTGAACGTGCCAAAACCTGGCGAGAGAAATTGAACAATCATCTTCAGAACGACCGTCAGCTTGCTTAAAGCAATATTCGATACAATACGACCAAATTTTATTTTAAGGATTAATCAGCATGGGCTACGAAAGCATTTCCCCCGGTAAAGACATTCCAAACGACGTGAACGTAATCATCGAGATCGCCGCAAACTCAGATCCCGTGAAGTACGAAATCGACAAGGAAAGCGGTGCCTTGTTTGTAGACCGTTTCGTGGGTACATCCATGCAGTACCCTTGCAACTACGGTTACATTCCACAAACTCTGGCAGCCGATGGCGACCCCGTGGACGTATTGGTCATGACCCCATACCCATTGCAGCCTGGTTGCGTGGTGCGTGTACGCCCAATCGGCATGTTGAAAATGACCGATGAATCAGGCGGTGATGCGAAGCTGCTGGGCGTTCCAGTAGAAAAGCTGTTGCCGCAGTACAAACACTATCAAAGCATTTCCGACGTGCCCCAAGAATTTCTGGCGCGCATTCAGCACTTCTTTGAACACTACAAAGACCTTGAAAAAGGCAAGTGGGTAAAAATCGAAGGTTGGGGCGACATGACAGACGTCGAAAAAGAAATTCGTGACGGCGTGGCCAATTACAAAGGCTGAAATCGCAGCTTTAACCGCACTGAAAAGCCAGCCTTAGGGTTGGCTTTTTTTATAGTTGTTCCGAACCGCTTTCCCGAAAAGCAGTGTGTTCATTTAACTCAACTGCATACGCGTCCAGGTGCGCCTTTTCCCGACGCAAAAAGTTTTCAATCGGCAACTTGAAGCCGTTGTCGTGCACGTAGTGTGCACTGACCATGGTTTGCGGGTTCAGGCCACGTGCCATTTTGTGTTCACCTTGCGCGCCGCCTTCAAACCACTCTATGCCTTGCTCAATCGCAAAATCAATCGCCTGGTAATAACACAATTCAAAATGCAGGCAGGGCAGGTTTTCAATAGAGCCCCAATAGCGGCCATACAAACGTTCCTGGCTGTACAGAAAAAACGAGCTGGCCACAGGCTGACCATGCAGGCTGGCCTGAATGATCAATATCTGCTCACCCATGGTTGTACAAATTTGCCTGAAAAATTCAAGATTTAAATAAGGGCTGGAAAAGTGCTCCATGTAAGTGCGGGAATAGCACTGATAGAAAAATTCCAGTTCAGCTTCGCTGATTCGAGACCCATGAATGCGTTGAATTTCCAAACCATCCACATGTGCTTTTCGACGTTCGGCGCGAATGTTTTTTCGCTTTTTCTGGCTCAGGCTTTCCAGAAACGCATCGAAATCATCAAATTGTTTGCGCGTGGCCGGGTTTTGGTTTTTCCAGTGAAATTGCACCACATGCCGACTGCTGTTGTTCAGGCTGGTTGCATCACTTAACAACAGTTGTTGATCTTGCTGGGTTAAAAACAAAGCATGCAGGGTTGAAATTTGTACACCCAGCAGTTCAGTGTTCTCGGCAGCCTGCCAGGTCAGCTGTGCAAGTCCTTGAGCCAATGCTTTGCCAGCCTCGGGTGTTGCATGGAGCACTTTGGGTGCCAACACCGGGGTAAATGGTATGGCACACAGCAGCTTGGGGTAATAACGCTGCCCGCTGCGTTCATAGGCCTGAGCCCAGGCCCAGTCAAAAACATACTCGCCATAGGAATGCGATTTCAGATACAAGGGCATGGCTGCCAGAAGCTCACCAGTGTCCCCATGGATGGCCAAATGCAGCGGCCCCCAACCGGTTTCGGCTGTTGCACTGCCGCTGGCCTCTAAGGCCAGCAGGTATTCATGACGAAGTGCAGGGTGAAGCACACCACCATTGCATTTGCACACAAGTGAATTCCATTCAGCTTGTGCGATCTCGCCAATGGATTGACAAATCTGCATGCGATAATTCATAAAGGCGACAACTACTATGCAGGTACCCAGTGAGTTTATCCCGAGTCCGATTGGCCATTGCGCAGTTGAACCTGACTGTAGGCGATTTAAAAGGCAATTGCGCAAAAATTGTTGATTACGCGCACAAGGCAGCCGCACAAGGCGTGCGAATTCTTCTCACCCCCGAGTTGTCCATCACTGGTTACCCACCTGAAGACCTGCTGTTGCGCCCCTCATTTCAGCGCCAAACCGACACTGCATTCGAGCACCTTCGCCGAAACCTGGCTGCACTCGATTTGTATGTGGTGGTGGGGCACCCCGTAAGCAGGGAAGGTGAACTGTTCAATGCTGCTTCTGTGCTTTATCGCGGGCAAGTGGTGGGCATGTACCACAAGCACGATTTGCCGAACCGCGAGGTGTTCGATGAGCAGCGCTACTTCACGCCCGACAACCGCCCATTGGTGTTTGAGGTGGATGGCATTCGTTTTGGTGTAAACATTTGCGAAGACACCTGGAACCGTTACGCGCCTGAAGCCGCAGCGGCTGCGGGAGCTGAAGTGCTGTTGGTGCCCAATGCATCGCCCTACCACATGGGCAAACAGACCATTCGTCAATCAATGGTGGCCAAGCGTGTTCAGGAAACCGGCATGGCGATTGTGTACGCCAACATGCTGGGTGGGCAAGACGAACTGGTTTTTGATGGTGCATCTTTTGCCATGGATGGTAAACAGCATGTGGCCATGCGCTTGCCCCAATTTCAAGAAGCCTTGGCCATGCTTGATGCAGTGGCGCGCCCCGGCGAGCCCATTGTGCTGGAGGCCCACCAGCCATGCGTACCCGAGCTTGAACTGACTGCGCAGGTGTACGAAGCCCTGAAAATGGGTGTACACGACTACGTCACAAAGAACCGCTTTCCCGGCGCGATTATCGGCTTGTCAGGCGGCGTCGATTCTGCAATTACCCTGGCAATTGCAGTGGATGCTTTGGGCGCTGACAAAGTGCGTGCCGTAATGATGCCTTCGCCATACACTGCCGATATCTCGCTGGATGATTCTCGCGACATGGTCAAGCGCCTGGGGATTCAGTACGACGAAATTTCTATCCAGGATTGCATGAGGGCCTTTGACTCCAGCTTGGCTCCCTTGTTCAAGGGCTTGGCGGCAGACACCACCGAGGAAAACCTGCAAGCGCGTATTCGCGGCACCATGCTCATGGCCATTTCCAACAAAACCGGCCGTATTGTGTTGACCACTGGCAACAAAAGTGAGATGGCCACCGGTTATTGCACTTTGTATGGCGACATGGCGGGTGGCTTCGCGGTGATCAAAGACATATTCAAAACACTGGTGTATCAGCTTTGTGAATACCGCAACAGTCTGTCTGAAGTCATTCCGACCCGAATCATTACGCGCCCGCCGTCAGCTGAATTGCGACCCGATCAAGTGGATCAGGACAGCTTGCCTCCCTATGATGTACTTGACGCCATTCTGGCCCGCTACATGGAAAAGGACGAATCAGTTGAAAACATCATTGCCAGCGGCTTTCAGAAAGAAGATGTGTTTAAGGCTGTTAAACTGCTCCGTATCAACGAATACAAAAGAAGACAGGCGCCCGTGGGTATTCGGGTCACGCACCGAGCATTTGGTCGCGACTGGCGCTATCCAATTACATCCAAGTTCAACGATCTAGAAGGATTCCAAGAATGAAACTGGTCAGCGCAATCATCAAGCCTTTCAAACTTGACGAAGTACGTGAAGCATTGTCGGAAGTGGGTGTCACCGGCCTCACCGTGACCGAAGTGAAAGGCTTTGGTCGTCAGCGTGGTCACACTGAGTTGTACCGTGGTGCCGAGTATGTGGTTGATTTTCTGCCCAAGGTAAAAATTGAACTGGTGATTGAAGACAAGCTGGTTGATCAAGCCATTGATGCTATTCAAAACGCCGCTAGAACCAACAAAATTGGCGATGGCAAAATTTTCGTGACCGACGTTGAGCGCGTTATCCGCATTCGCACGGGCGAACAAGGCGAAGCAGCCATTTAAACAAAAAAGCCCAGGTTCTTCACTTGGGCTTTTTTTACATCGCTTGGTTTAGCGGATTGTTAACCCAAATGGCTGTGAATGATTTCCGCAAAGGTGGGTGCCAAGGGTTCTGGCAAATCATGGCCCAGCCCTTTGATCAAATGGAGTCTTGAATTGGGCACCAGCCTGGCGATTCGTTCAGAGCACGCCTTTTTCAAGAGTGGATCATCCAGCCCATGGATCACGCAAGTGGGCACCCTGATTTCCCGTGTGTAATCTTCGATTGAACCCGTTGCCACCACGCAGTGGGTTTGCCGTAGCACACCCGCCGGTTTGTAGGCTCGGTTGTACGATTTGCGGGCACGCTCCCTTAACTTCAATGGGTCGGGCGGGTAGCCGGGGCTTCCAATGGCAGTAAACACCCGTTCCACATGCGCCACTACATCGTCAATTTTCTGGCTTTTTGGTTTCTTCAAAAACATGTTGTGCAACACGTTCGGTGTGGGCATCGGAAGTTTCGGGTTGTTGGTGCTCGACATCAAGGTGACCAACTTTCCTATTTTCTCGGGCGCCTTTGCCGCCACGATTTGCGAAATCATGCCGCCCATCGAAATACCGAGCAGGTGAGGGCGCTTTAATTCAAGTGCATCAATCAGGCCAATTGCATCGTTGGCCATGGTGTCCAGCTTGTAATTGGTGGGTGTTTGCAGGCCCAGCTTGTTGCGAATGAATGTGGCTGGTACGTTCACTTTCATGCTGGTCGGGTGTTGATCAGTCAAGCCAATGTCACGGTTGTCAAACCGAACCAGTCGGTAGCCTCGCTGCAACAAAGGTGAGCAAAACTCGTCGTTCCACATGGTGAGTTGGCAGCCTAGGCCCGCCACCATGAAAATGGTCTCGCCGTCGGCAGGGCCAGCACTTTCCCAGGCCATATTCAGCCCAGTAATGCTGGATTTGGCAAAACCTTGTTGCCATTCAATGGGGGTGCTCGCAGCTTTCATCTGTGCTGTCTCCGTGGTGTGTCTTGTTATTGTCGGGCTTTGAGTATCACCAGCAGGGCGCCTGCGCCACCGTCTCGGGGTGGGGCTTGGCAAAAAGCAAGCACTTCGTCTTTTTGCACCAGCCAGCGTTTTACTTTCTCTTTCAGCACGGGTTCTTTGCCAATCGAACCCAAGCCCTTGCCGTGAATGATTCTGACACAACGAATGTCATGTTTTACGCTGGATCGCAAAAATTCACCCACGGCAGTACGTGCTTCATCCGAGCGCAGCCCATGCAAATCAATTTGGGCCTGAATAACCCATTGCCCTTTTCGAAGCTTTTTCAAGGCCTCCACACCCACTCCATTGCGGCGATAGGACAGTTTGTCGTCGGTTTCCAGAAACCGCTCAACATCCATTTCATCGGAAATGCTTTCCCACAGCACTGCTTCATCATCAAGCTCGCGCTGCCGGGCGATTGGGGCTGGTTTTTCCAGTTCGTGAATTTTCAGATTGGTGTTGGGCAGCGGGGTGACATCGCTAACCAGCTTTTTGAACAAGTTTGCCTCATCCTGTAACTTCTTGAGTTCAGCCGCTTTAATTTTCTCCTGGCGTTCGGCCTCCAGGCGCTGCTCTTTGAGCGAGCGCCTGACGCCTTCAAGATCTGCCATGGAAGTCAGCTTTTTCAATGCAGTACTTCTTAAAGGGACTCTTGTCAGCCTTCTTGAGCTTCCAGCCAGCGCTGTGCGTCCAGTGCAGCCATGCAACCTGTACCTGCGCTGGTAATTGCTTGACGGTACACATGGTCTTGTACGTCGCCAGCCGCAAAAACGCCCTCGATGCTGGTCATGGTCGCCAAACCATTCAAACCGCTACGGGTTATGATGTAACCGTTCTTCATGTCGATCTGACCTTCGAAGATGTCGGTATTGGGCTTGTGGCCAATCGCGATAAATACGCCCTGAAGCGCCAAGTCCTGAGTTTCACCAGTTTTTGTGGATTTAATACGCGCGCCGTTTACACCCATTTCATTGCCCAGCACTTCGTCCAAGGTGTAATCGGTTTTCAGCTCGATTTTTCCTTCCTTCACCTTGTCCATCATCTTGTCGATCAAAATGGCCTCGGCTTTGAATTTGTCGCGGCGGTGAATCACGGTGACCTTCTTGGCAATGTTGCTCAGGTACAGCGCTTCCTCAACCGCGGTGTTGCCACCACCCACCACGCAAACTTCCTGATTGCGGTAAAAAAAGCCGTCACAAGTGGCACATGCAGATACACCCTTGCCCGCAAATTCTTCCTCAGAAGGCAGGCCCAGGTACATGGCACTTGCACCGGTGGCAAGAATAAGTGCATCACAGGTGTACACGCCCGAGTCACCTTTTAGCGTGAATGGACGTTGTTGCAGTTCAACCGTGTGGATGTGATCAAAAATGATTTCGGTATTAAAACGCTCGGCATGGGCCAAAAAGCGGCTCATCAGGTCGGGGCCCTGCACGCCTTCGGCGTCGGCCGGCCAGTTGTCCACGTCAGTGGTGGTCATTAGTTGGCCACCTTGGGCCATGCCGGTGATCAAAACAGGGTTCAAATTGGCACGCGCGGCGTACACTGCAGCAGTGTATCCGGCGGGGCCAGACCCCAAAATCAGTACTTTGGCGTGGCGTGGCGTGTTAGAACTGGTCATTGCTACCTCTTTTGTGCTTCAAATGGTGTCTGTTCAAGATATTTCTCTCGAACTTTGTCAGAATACAGACTTCAATTATATGCTGCATTGCGGGCTACTCTTATTACAGTGAATTCCAGGACCACACAAAATACAGGCACCCTTCGGATCAGCAAATTGTTGCTGGAAATCCGCTGGCTATGTCTGCTTGTTTTTTCCATCTATCTGTTTTTGATTCTGGTGTCGCACAGCAGCAGTGATGACAGCTTTTCCCATGAATCAGGCAGCGATGTTGTCAGCAACTTTGGCGGCGCAGTCGGTGCCCATTTGTCGGATCTGCTCTTTTTCATCGCAGGCTACTCGGCCTACGCTCTGCTGGGCTTGTCATTCTTCATGTTGTGGCGTGCCCGTAAAATGGTCGATGCCATCGAATTACCCGGTTTCAACGAACCTTTGCCAAAGTGGATTGCCTGGGTAAGGCCCATTGGCTTTGTGGTGTTGTGGGTCGGTTTAATGGGCCTTGAATCGCTGTCAATTTTCAAAGGCGAAGGTCTGCCAGCCGGCGCTGGTGGTGTTGTTGGGCAAACCATTTCGAGCATTTTTCAGCAGTTGCTGGGGCTTTCTGGCGCTGTCATGTTGCTGTTGCTGTGCACTGCAGCTGGCCTAAGCGGATTACTGGGGCTAAGCTGGGCCGTGATGGCCGAACGCGTGGGTGGCTTTCTGGAAGGCTTGGTGTTTAAAACCAAAGAATTGGTCACTGCTTACTTTGACCGCAAAGAAGGCAAAAAAGTCGCTTTGGCCCGTGTTGAAAAAGTGGAACAGAAACGAGAAAAGTTTGAAGAACACAAACCTATTCGCATAGAACCGGTTGCAGTGGCAGCCGAGCCCTCGGTGCAAGCCATCAAGGAAAAACAGCAGCCGCTGTTTGCTGAACTGACCGAAACCGAGTTGCCACCTTTGGGCCTGTTGGACGATGCGCCCGCAGCCATTGAAACTGTCTCCGCCGATACGCTGGAATACACGTCGCGCTTGATTGAGAAGAAGTTGAGTGACTTTGGTGTGCAGGTACAGGTGATGGCAGCCCAGCCAGGTCCGGTGATTACGCGCTTTGAAGTGGAACCCGCAGCCGGTGTGAAGGGTTCGCAAGTGGTGAATTTGGCCAAAGACCTGGCCCGAGCGTTGAGCTTGGTGTCCATTCGCGTGGTTGAAACCATTTACGGCAAGAACCTGATGGGGCTTGAACTGCCCAACCCGCGCAGACAAGTGGTGAAGCTGACCGAGATTTTGGGTTCGCAGGTGTACAGCACCAACAAATCGCCCGTGACCATGGCTTTGGGTAAAGACATCGCAGGCAAGCCGGTGGTGGCCGATTTGGCCAAGATGCCACACCTGCTGGTGGCGGGTACCACCGGCTCGGGTAAATCGGTGGGTATTAACGCCATGATCTTGTCGCTTCTCTATAAAAGTGGCGCCGAAGATGTGCGCTTGATTCTGATTGACCCGAAAATGCTTGAAATGAGCGTTTACGAGGGAATTCCTCACCTGCTGTGCCCAGTGGTAACCGACATGCGCCAAGCTGCCAATGCCTTGAATTGGGCTGTGGGCGAAATGGAAAAGCGCTACCGCCTGATGAGTAAAATGGGTGTACGTAACCTGGCGGGCTACAACGCGAAAATTGCAGAAGCCCGAAAAAGCGGTAACAGCATTCCAAACCCGTTCAGCCTGACACCTGACGCGCCCGAGCCTTTGGACACCTTACCCATGTTGGTGATCGTGATCGACGAGCTGGCCGACCTGATGATGGTGGTGGGCAAGAAAATTGAAGAACTGATTGCACGTTTGGCCCAGAAAGCCCGTGCGGCGGGCATTCACCTTATTTTGGCAACGCAAAGGCCTTCGGTCGACGTCATTACTGGTTTGATCAAGGCCAACATTCCAACCCGAATTGCATTCCAGGTTTCATCGAAAATCGATTCCCGCACCATTCTCGACCAAATGGGTGCTGAAGCACTTCTTGGGCAGGGTGACATGTTGTACTTGCCGCCCGGTTCCGGCGTGCCCCAGCGTGTGCATGGTGCTTTTGTATCGGATGAAGAAGTACACCGTGTGGTTGAATACCTGAAAGAGAAGGGTGGTGAGCCCAACTACATTGAGGGCATTCTAGAGGGCGGCACCGCGGAGGAAGGTGGCAACGCCAGCATGGACGCGACAGCCGGCAGTTTTGATGGCGAAAAAGATGCACTCTACGACCAAGCCGTGGGCATTGTACTGAAGCACCGCAGGGCATCCATTTCATTTGTTCAACGCCATTTGCGCATTGGATACAACCGTGCAGCACGCCTGCTGGAAAGCATGGAACAGGCGGGCTTGGTATCGGCCATGCAGTCCAACGGCAACCGCGAAATTCTGGCGCGAGCCGAGGCGGGCCAGGATGATGAATAATCATGACGATTAATTCAGCATTCATCCATTAAGTTCGGTAAAGCCTGTTTACCCCGGGCAACAACATGCGTTATTCAGGGTGAGGCACCTTAAAGGAAGTAGAAATTAATGCGAATTCAACAATTCTTGTTTCGATCAATCCTGGCTGCGGCTTTGAGTGCTGGCGCACTTGGGTCGGCTTGGGCGTCTGCCCAAGAGGCGTTGAACAACTTTGTAAAAAACCGGGGCTTCGCCGAAGGTCAGTTTTCACAAGTGGTTATTTCTCCCAGCGGCGCGGTGAAACAACGCGGTACAGGTGAATTTTCTTTTTCACGGCCTGGCAAATTCCGTTGGGAAATCAAGAAACCCTATCCCTTGCTGTTGCTCTCCAATGGCAGCAGCGTGGTTTCTTACGATGAAGACATGGGTCACGCCACACAAAAGCCCATTGGCAATGCCATGGATTCAACACCTGTCGCCCTGTTGTTCGGCAGTAAAGACGTTGACAAGTTGTTTAATCTTAAAGATGAAGGCATGAAAGACGGCAAGGAATGGCTAGTCATTCGTCCGAAAGACAAGGACAACCTGTTCGACTACGCCCGTATTGGCTGGAAAGACGGCTTGCCAGTGAACCTGGAAATTCATGACGCTTTGGGCCAGGTTACCCAGCTGGAATTGAGCAATTGGGATTTCTCCAGGCAAAGACCTGCCAGTTATTTTGATTTCAAAGCCCCAGCGGGTGTAGACCTTATCAAAACGCAATGACCCCCGACTTGTTTGGCGTTAGCACCGAGAATCCCTCTTTGCCCCCAAATCAAAGCGCTGTGACGGGCTCGGTACCGCTTGCCGAGCGCATCCGTCCAAACCAGCTTGCCGATGTAGTCGGCCAAACGCACTTGTTAGGGCCAGGCAAACCACTTACCTTGCTGTTCGAGCAACAACATGTTCATTCCCTGATTTTGTGGGGTCCACCTGGTGTGGGTAAAACCACTTTGGCACGGCTGCTGGCTGGTGCAGCCAAGGCGCAATTTATTGCTTTGTCGGCAGTGCTTTCCGGGGTCAAGGAAATTCGCGCTGCAATTGAACAGGCAGGCGAGTATGCCAAGGTGGGTAAATCCACCATTTTGTTCATCGATGAAATTCACCGCTTCAATAAATCACAGCAAGATGCCCTGTTGCCGTTTGTTGAATCGGGTTTGGTCACCTTTATTGGCGCGACCACGGAAAACCCTTCTTTTGAAGTGAATTCAGCGTTGTTGTCGCGTTCGCAGGTTTATGTGCTGAATGGCTTGAATGCAGACGATTTTGCGCATTTGTTAAAACGTGCACAGGCGGAATTGGGGACTGGCATTGTGGTGGAAGGCGATGCTTTTGATGCACTGTGTAGTTACGCCGATGGAGACGCACGCCGTTTTCTGAATTTGGTGGAAATTACGCTGCTTCAAACCAAGGCACAAGGCTTGAACAGCCTTGATTTACCAGCCTTGAAGCAAATTGCACCCTCGCAGATTCGCCGTTTCGACAAAGGGGGTGATGCCTTTTACGATCAAATCTCGGCGCTGCACAAGTCGGTTCGTGGCTCTGACCCCGATGCAGCCCTTTACTGGTTTTGCCGTATGCTCGACGGTGGAGCCGACCCGCGCTACATGGCCCGCCGAATTGTGCGCATGGCTTGGGAAGACATAGGCTTGGCCGATCCCCGAGCTTTTACTATCGCCAATGAAGCGGCGCAGACCTATGAACGGCTGGGTAGCCCAGAGGGTGAATTGGCTTTGGCCCAATGCGTGCTTTACCTGGCGATTGCAGCAAAAAGCAATGCGGGTTACAACGCTTACAAACAAGCGATGGCACACGTGAAGCAAAGCAGCTCCATGCCCGTGCCCATGCACTTGCGCAATGCACCCACCCAGCTGATGAAAGAACTGGGACATGGCAGTGGCTATCGTTATGCCCACGACGAGGAAGCTGGGCATGCTGCAGGAGAAAGCTATTGGCCCGAGGGTATGCAACCGCCGCAGTTTTATCGGCCCACAGACCGCGGGCTGGAGGGTAAAATTGCAGAAAAACTGAACTGGCTTGCCCAACGCAACGCCGAAGCCCGCCAAAAAAAGTAAGAAGCACTCACATCGGCCCACACCGGGCTTGAAGTTTTAGTACCATCACCGCTATTCATACAACCGCATTCTGAGAAATTTTCATGTTAGACATTCAATTGCTTCGCAAAGACCTGACCAATGTGGCAGAACGACTGGCCCAACGGGGTTACAGCCTGGACATTGAGCAATTCAATGCGCTGGAAGGCAAACGCAAACAATTGCAGACCAGCACTGAAGAATTGCAGGCGAAGCGAAACAGCATGTCCAAGCAAATTGGCCAGTTGAAGGCCAAAGGCGACGACGTATCCGCGGTAATGGCCGAGGTGGCGGGTTTGGGCGATGAATTGAAGCGCAATGAAACCGACTTGACCGCCCTGCAAGAAGAGATGAATTCCTTTTTGTTGAACATTCCAAACCTGCCGCATGAATCAGTGCCGATAGGCAAATCCGAAGACGATAATTTGGAATTGCGCCGCTGGGGCACCCCTGCCCAGTTTGATTTCCAGGTGAAAGACCATGTGGACTTGGGCGAGAAACTTGGCCTTGATTTTGAAACGGCTGCCAATTTGTCAGGTTCACGTTTTGCCGTACTGAAGGGGCAAATCGCCAAACTGCACCGGGCATTGGCGCAGTTCATGCTCGATACCCACACCGAGCAACATGGCTACACAGAGCATTACACCCCTTACATTGTGCGTGGTGAAACCCTGAAAGGCACCGGACAGCTTCCGAAGTTTGCTGAAGACCTGTTTTCAGTCAAGAAAGGCGGAGAAGAGGGAACTTCTGAACCTTTGTATCTAATTCCGACCGCCGAAGTTACCTTGACCAACTTGGTGGCTGACCAAATGTTGAAAGCAGGTGATTTGCCCATCAAAATGACCGCACATTCACCCTGTTTCCGCTCCGAGGCAGGTAGCTATGGCCGTGACACCCGCGGTCTGATTCGCCAGCACCAATTCGACAAAGTAGAAATGGTACGCATTGAAAACCCGGAAAACTCCTATGCAGCACTGGATGAAATGACCCAGCATGCTGAAAATATTCTACAAAAGCTGGGGCTGCCTTACCGGGTTATCGTTCTGTGCACTGGTGATATGGGCTTTGGCTCTACCCGCACGCACGACATTGAAGTGTGGTTGCCTGCCCAAAATACTTACCGTGAAATTTCGTCTTGTTCAAACTGCGAAAGCTTCCAGGCGCGTCGCATGAAAGCCCGCTTTAAAAACGAGGCAGGTAAAACCGAGTTTGTGCATACTTTAAATGGTTCGGGCTTGGCGGTTGGGCGTACCTTGGTGGCGGTGCTTGAGAATTATCAACAAGCCGACGGCTCGGTAACGGTGCCTGAAGTTCTTCAGCCCTACATGGGCGGAAAAGCTGTACTTAACCCATAAAATTGCCCAACTTTTGCTTTCAGGCCCGTTGTGCCGGCAGAAGCAGGGGGCAAAGCACGCAGGCCAGTGCAGACAGAACGCTAAAGGTCCACAACATGGCGTGTGTGTTTTGCCCAGCCAGCAAGCTGACCACCGCCCCCACAATCAGGATTAGAAACCCGATCGCCGTGTTGCTGACAGCAACATAAGCAGAGCGGGTTTCTGCAGTGGCCATGTCCACAAGCAGGGTTTTTCTGCCCAAACGCACACCTGCCAGGCACACCGAAGTCAGGAAATAAGCACCGGTAAACAGCACCAATGCGCTGAATTCAATTTCAAATTGCAAAACCAGCAGTACAGCAATGCCTACCGCGGCGTTGATTGCACTGGCGATTGCCATCAAGGTGCGGCTTGAATAATCGGCCAAACGTCCCCACAAATAGCCCGACGCGGTGTTGGCCAAGCCAGAAACGATCAAAAACAGGCCGATCAAAGCGGCGTTGCCCAGGGCGTCCTGAGCGAGAATGATCAGCATGGGTGCACCCAGCGACACGCTCAATAACAGGGTGCGAACAATCACGAAGTTGCGAAAAGGTTTGTCATCTTTCAACAAACGAAGCGATTTCAAAGCCTCAATGCCCGCATTGCCGCCTCCTGCGGTTGCGCCCGGCTCTTCCCGGATCGCCCAAATCGCGAAAGAAGCGACAATCCAGCACAGCCCCGCAATGCCAAAAAGACTGGCCAGGATCAATTCATTGTTTTTGATTTGATTGTAGAAACCCAGATTGAGCCCCAAGAGCAAGGTAAACAGCCCCGAAACACTCGTGGCCAGGCCCATGAGTGTGCCGCGCCGCGATTTCGACACGGTTTTTCCCAGTACGTCTTTGGCTGCAACTGAACATATACCTCTTGCAAAACTGAACACCAACAGGGCAGCAAATACCAGCCAACTCGCATTTTCTGCCGTCAAATCAAGGAACAATGCAAACCCGCATGCCCAAAGGGCAAAGCCGCTGAGCAAGCCTCCGAACAACCAGACATACTTTCTCAGTGCTATGGCCCTTATTTTGGCGGCTATAAACAGCTGAGGAAGCAGCACACCAGACTCGCGAATGGGCACGGCCAAAGACACCAGCAGCATGGGCGCTCCCAACAGGCCAAGAACCCATGGAAACACTAGGCGTGCACTGGCTATTTCGTCAGCCAATTTGGTGAAAAAGTTGCCAAGCAAGTGCAGAAAAAAATTAACGGGTTGGTGTTTGCAGGATTCATCAGGAATGTCCTTGCAAACGCGTGCGTCTTCGTCGCCTGTGATCAGATCGTACAGGGCTGTGGTGGCAGGTTTGGCTTTTTGCATCGGGATACTTTATCAACTAAAAAGGCACCCAAAGGTGCCTTTCCGATCAAACACTGGCTGTTGATTGCCAAGCGAGCAGTTTACTGCGCGCCAACTGTGGCCTTGATGGCTGCGATGAACTTCTCGCTTTGCGCTATGTTGCTGACTGTCGCTTCAAGACCGTGGCGGGCAGAAGCCAGGCGGATAAAGCGCTCCATGCGGCGGGTTTCGTGTTTGTTCCAGCGAACGGTGAATGACACAACACGGTTGTCGTCAATCCAGACATTGCTGGGTTTCAGGAACATGAAATCGCCCAAAGCTACTTTGGGCAATCCAACTTGACCGCTCGCGTCCACGCCGGTGAACTGAACCAGCAATGGGGTGCCATTTTGAAGCCAACTGTTGTTTTCAATAGCATCACAGAAGATGGAACAGGTTGACCAGGTAAGTCCGCTGTAGCGAACCATAAATGCCAGTCTGGATTCTTCAAAATTATCTGTTACATCTGAACCCACTGCAGCCAAATCTTCAGGTTTTACTTTAAGTGCCAGGAGTTCTTGCTCAAGTGTGCTGTAAGCAATGCTAGAACGAATTTGATCCGGAATAGGCTTCACCTGTAACCAGTGGAACAGGCAATAAGACCGAGTCAAACGCTCTGCAATCGAACTCATGATGAACTCCTGAAAAACATGCTGCAACGTTATTGGTACTGGGCTCGGGGTTTTTCAGATTCATACCGAGGCTCTAACCAATTTCCCTTGACTTCACAAACAATCAACAATCGAAAACCATGCTGATTTGTGTGTCAGTTACAAGAGAAGGTTCAATTATTGTTAACGCTGAACCCGGAAATTGGAATACCAATTTCCCAAATAATTTGCTCACGCTGCTTTTTCCTGATCTTTCGCAGGTGCTCCTATTCTTTTAACTGAATATTCATTTAAAAATTGGGGTAGCAGATTGTCCCAATCGGGGTTTAAGGACTCAATCAACAGCAAGCGCATGTCGCGTGGCCAGTTCCGCACTCGGCGAAGTCGGGCCACAAATTTGTCATGGTCAGTCCAGACTTCGAAGTAAACAAGGCGATCAAGTCGATGGTAGTGTGCATAATCACGGCGAAGCCCTTGCAGGTGTTCATCCATGCGCGTCGCAAGACAGTTGGTATCCCCCAGGTAAAGGGGGCCATTGGGTTTGTTGTTCGACAAAATATAAAGCCAGTATTTGTCTTGCTTTCTGGCGGTGTCGTTCAAGCTACTGTCCGTGTTCTTGCTCAATTCATCCTCCGCACCATTGGGGCTTTAGGGCAATAAGTGGTTGTAAGTACAATACTTATTGATTGTATGTGTATTGCTTATTTTGCTGTGCAAGTTTCTCCCTCTTAATGGGTGCTGCCATCGCTATTTTTGACGGATATTCGGTGGTACTATATTTGTGGACAATTATTTCCTGATGCCAAAATAATTTTGGCGGTCTGATTATTTATATATTTATCAAAGGCTTATATGCTTACAGCTATCCTGGTGGATGGTCCGTTCTTCATTCGCAGAATTCGCCAAATTTTTCCAAGTTCAGTCCACCATGACGCAAAAGTCATGGCCGATCTGGTGTGGCGTTTATCAGCCGCTCATTTGTTTGAACGCAATCAGCCCAAGCGCCACTTGTTCCGCATTTTTTTCTATGACACGCCCGTGTTCACGCAACGTGTAACCTTGCCGGTTTCCAGACAACAAATTGATTTGTCAAAATCCAAAGAAGGGCAATTCCGGGTGGCGTTTCAGCGTCAATTGCAAAGAAAACGGAAATTGGCTGTGAAGCTGGGCGAAGCGCGCGAAGCGGATACCTGGAAACTGAATGAGGATGCCCTCGCTGATTTGCTTGGCAAACGCATTACCGTAGACGACCTGGCCGATGAGGACTTCACCCCCGATTCCCACCCCAAGGGCATTGAATTAAGAATGGGCGTAGATCTAGCTACCCTGGCCTACAAACGACAGGTTCAACAGGTGGTCTTGCTGACCGGAGATGGTGCTTTTTCAAGTGCGGCGGAATTGTTGCGTCACGAGGGCGTTGATGTGGTGCTCGACCCGATGTGGCAAAACATTTCTGAAGATCTGTTTTCCTACATTGATGGGCTGCGCTCGACCTGCCCCCCACCAGACAGGGCAGCAGATTTCCTGGCCCGAATTGGATCCGATACTTACGATCACGACGATTTGCCTGCAGAATAAAAAAAGCCCACGTCAAAGTGGGCTTTTTTCTGCACCAAGGGAGGTGGAGTACTTCAATCAATCCCCCATGCCTTCTGCGTAAAGGTCGTTGATTCGATCCTTGAACGCTTCAATCACCTTCACGCGTTTTACCTTGAGGGTCGGCGTTAAAAGGCCGTTGTCGACCGTCCAGGGTTCTTTGGTGGTGATAATGCGGCGCACACGGATGTAGCGCGGCAAATGCTGCAAACGCTCATTGGCTCGTTTGATCAGTTCTTTTTCATTGGAGTTGGCAGTGACCGCAATCATGCCGATGAACGGTCGTCCCTCGCCGATCAATACAATTTGCTCAAACACATCGTCACCAATAATGGCCATTTCCGCATCCTGCGGGGAAAACTTCTCGCCATTGGACAACACCATGATGTCTTTGATTCGACCCCGAATATAAATTCGTTTGTCCTTGATTTCAGCCACGTCGCCCGTGTGCAGCCAACCGTCTGAATCGATCGCTGTTTTTGTGGCCTCTTCGTTTTGCCAATACCCCAACATGATGTTGGGGCCGCGTGCCAGCAGTTCGTCATTTTCGCCCAGCATGACCTCTACATTGGGCAGAGCAGGGCCCACAGATTCAGGCACATTGCCTTCGGGACGGTTGACTGAGATGACCGGGCAGGCCTCAGTCATGCCATAGCCGTGAAGAATGGGAAGCCCCATTGCGATAAACGCCTTGGCAATTGTGCTGTCTAGTGCCGCACCACCCACCACGGCCAAACGCAAGCGGCCGCCCAGTCTTTCCAGAATAGGTTGAGCCACTTTGGCGCGCAGAAGAGGGAGTTGAAAGTGATCGACAATGCCACCTTTGCCCTGTTCCATCCGCCAGCCCACATCCACCAGCTTTTCGAATGCCTTTCGCTTGAAGCGAGAGTCTTTGACAGAGGCTTGAATGCGGCCGTAAAACTTTTCAAAAATGCGCGGTACAGCAAACAGAACCGTGGGTGCCTGTGTTGCCAGGTCTTCTGGCAATTGATTGATACCACGTGCGTAAATCACTTTTGCACCCACACGCAGGGGCAAGTAGTAACCGCCAGTGCGCTCGAACATGTGAGACATGGGCAAAAATGACAAAAATACGTCTTCCGGCTTTGCAATGTCCAACTGGAAACAGCTGTCTACGTTGGCGATCACGTTTTTGTGCGACAACATTACTCCCTTAGGGCGACCCGATGTGCCCGAGGTGTAGCAAATTGTGGCCAGCGTGTTTTGCTCTAGATCGAGCAGCTCGAAGGGCTCCAGCTTTTTATCCAGACTTTTCAGCACATGGACCGCATTTTCCACGCCATCGGCTTCTTTTTCGATGTCTGATTTGATCGACAACACGCGAACGTCTTTCAGATTCTCTTTCAACAGGTTGCGGGCAATGCGGTCATTTTCAACAACCACTGCGCGCGATCCGGAATCCTGAATGCAATAAGCAATGTTGCTGGCGTTGTCGTCCACATACAGCGGCACTGAAACAAGGCCCATGGCCACTGCACCCTGGTCAAACGCCACCCAGTGAACACTGTTCTTCAGGCAAATGGCGACCCTGTCGCCGGGCTGTAAGCCCATGGATCGGAAAAAAGCCTGCCAGGAACGTGCAAGGTCGATCATTTCCCGTGCTTTGAAATCAACCCACTCGTTGTCTATGAACTGACGGTACAACACGCGATTGGGGGTGTCATCGTGTTGAAACAAGAATGTGGCGATGTTCGCCATAAGGAGGTCTCCCAAATTTCTGTTTTTATAAAATTGACCGTAGTGTACTGAACAGTTTAAGGATTGATAAGAACACTCATTCTAGATTTGTATTCAAGGCCTTGATGACGGCTGGACGGGCACTTAACGCCTCATACCATTTGTGCACTGCAGGATAATCACTTAGCTCAATCCCCTGGCGTTGCCAACGATAAACCCAAGGATACAAAGCCATATCGGCGATGGAATAGTTTTCCCCTGCGATGTAAGGAAATTCGTTGAGCTGTTTGTTGATAACCTCATAGAGCCTTTTGGCCTCATTGGTGTATCGATTGATAGCATATTCAATCGGTTCAGGCGCGTAAATCCGAAAATGATGCGCCTGCCCCAGCATCGGACCCACACCACCCATTTGAAACATCAGCCATTGAATGATCGAGAGGCGTTCACGGTGACCATTACCGAAAAACTTGCCGGTTTTCTCGGCCAAGTAAATCAGAATGGCACCGCTTTCAAACAATTCGAGTGGTTTTCCGTCAGGGCCATGCGGGTCAATAATCGCCGGTATTTTGTTGTTGGGGCTGAATTTCAAAAACTCGGGCTTGAATTGATCGCCCTTGCCAATATCAACCGCAACGGGTTTCCATTGAAGTCCCATTTCCTCGCAGGCAATGTGAATTTTGTAGCCGTTGGGAGTTGTCCAGGTGTAGACCTGAATCGGTTCATTTTGCGCAGTATTCAATCAACGCTCTCCAGTGATGCAAGTGGGCTAACACGTTCGTGCTAGGTCATTTCAAGGATACCTCACTGAGTGTTGTCATGCGTATGCTAACGCTAACAGGAACAATTGAACCGAGAGTAGACATGCCGATTTTCTGGACACAAGCCGCTCGAATAATTCACCTTTCGGTGTTTTCGATTCTCTGTGCTTTATTGACGCTGTTTCCCCTGCCAGGTCTCAGCCTTGAAATTTCCACACCAGTGGGTATTCAGCAAATTGGTCAAATCCTGAATCTGAAAAGTACGCTCAGCAACATGCCAGAAGGAGCTGAGTCGCAATTGCGATCCACATGCCTGAAGGCTCGAATATATGCTTTGGGAAATACCCCTGGCAGTTATGAAAGTACCCTCTCGCGAGAGGTACTGGTGAATTTTGACCCAACGATTCGCCGCGGAGGATTGCTCGAATTCAAGTCTGTAGCACCTGTTGAGGATGCGGTGGTTGAAATGGAGTTGGTGTCGGAGTGCCCCTTGATCGTGTTCAGCACAAAATGGACATTGCTGTTGAAACAGGGTGGGGTCGAACAGGGCAGTGCAATTAATGTAAGCACTGCTGGCAAAGAATCTGCTTTTGACCCTGAAGGTTCTTCTTTGTTGGCCAATTCCAGAAAAGCACCAGCGCCACAGCTTGACAGCAAACCAGTGTGGATGACTCAAGACGAGCGACATGAAATAAAGCCTCAACAAGCATTGAACCAGACTCCCGCAGTTGTTTTAAAGACACCAGAAAATGATGAGGCGGCTGGTACCAATGAAGTTGTGAAGGTGGCATCGCTTAATACGGATTTGTTTGGCGCCGGGCTCATTGAAAGCCGACGGGAAACCAGCGATGTAACTGGCGGGCTGGGTTTGAATGAATACACTGGGGAAACAGCTGCAAACCGTAACCTGCAAGAGTGGCTGCTGCCGGTATCGTTGGGTGCAGCGGTTCTGTTGATAATTACTTTGTTACTTTATCGACGGCATTCAGCTAAAAAAGCAAATATTCAGTTTGGGGTTAATGAGTACGGTCACGATGATCGCCGTGCCAATAATTCACAGCCGCTGGATGTAGCGACCATCAGCCGAGAACACGTCATGGCGTTTTCTGGAGAGCCTGCATCAGTGTCAGTGGGCAGCCATCGGGTGTTGGAGTCTTTGATTGGAAATGATGAACAGGACTTTGACGCCGACTTGAATTCGTCTGTCCATAACATGAACACTGGTTTGATCGACCCTGTGTATCGATCGTCTCTAAAAATCAGTCTTGAGTTAATCAATCGGGCCGACATTCCCAGCTGGAAATTGCCTGCATCTTATCTGGGTTTGGTCGAGTCGCGGAACAAATCACTGGAGCTGCACAGAACGATCGATGCTTTGTTGTTGCGAAGTCAGATTGGCTTGATTGAATTGGCTTTTCAGGATGCCAAACAGGGCCAGTTGACCCCGGCGCAGTCTTCACTGGAACTGCTGGAGCAGGTACTTGGCAATGAGTTACATGACATGGAGTTCAGACCAACGCTTTGCGTGCCCGATGTGGTCAAAAGTCATGTGCGCGCAAAAATGTGCGAGATCGCGGGTGCCGATAAGCGCCAGCTACTTCGTGAAAACCTGGTGAACTTGAACAGCCAGGTGCTTAGCCCCGCACTTTGCTTTAATTCAAATGCATGGCGCGAATTCTTGAGTGAGGAAGGTATTCTGGATTAGCCATCACATTGCTGTTCACGACACGCTTAGGGACTCTTCCAGTTGCTCAATCTCAAGCATCAGTTCCAGCAACTCAGTTTCCGCATTCTCTAGGCGAGCGGCGATCAAGTTGCGCTCATGGTGCAGTTCCGCGGCTTTTTTCGAATCGTCGGGTTTGCTGTAGTCGCATTTGGCCAAAGCTTCATCAAGTTTGGCCATTTTGGGTTGGTCAGTCTCAATTAGTTTTTCAAGTTTTTTAACCTGATTGCCCAATTGTTTGATTCGTTGGTTCACAGCTTGCCTGTCTATCGGTGCTGCCACAACTGCAACAGGTTTGTTGTTCGAATTGCCTTGTTTTGCATTGCGATTTTCCGCACTGGTTTCTTTGCGCAGCAGCTCGGCATAGTCATCCAGGTCCCCGTCAAATTCGGTCACTGCGCCTTGGTGAACGCGCCAAAAGCGATCAGTAATAGATTCCAGCAAATGCCGGTCATGAGAAACCATCACCAGGGCTCCTTCAAATTCCAGAAGGCTGCTGGCCAAGGCTTGGCGAGTTGCAATGTCCAGGTGGTTTGTGGGTTCATCCAGCAATAGCAGGTTGGGGCGTTTGTAAGCCAAAAGGGCCAAAGCCAAACGCGACTTTTCACCGCCCGAAAAACTGCCAACCAATTGACGAACTTTGTCGTCTCTAAAGTGATAGCGTGCCAGGAATTCACGCGCTTTTTGCTCGGAAATTTGCCGCTCCAGACGTGACATGTGCTGCAAGGGTGTGGCGTTCATGTCAAGCGATTCAATTTGGTCTTGTGCGAAATACCCGTAAACCAGTCCTTTGCCCTCAACCCGCTCACCACCCAACATGTTGAGCTCGCCCACCAATGTCTTAACCAGGGTGGTTTTGCCATTGCCGTTGGCACCCAACAGACCGATACGGTCGCCAGGGCGAAGTTCAAGACTGATACTTTTTAGTATGGGCGTTGCACCTTCATAGCCACAATCGCTCCGGTTCAGAACCACCAACGGGTCTGGACTTTTGTGGGGTTCCATAAACGGAATTGCCACATGGGGTTCTACTTGCAAAGTTTCAATCAACTTGATCTTTTCAAGTCGCTTTACCCGGCTTTGTGCTTGTTTGGCCTTGCTGGCTTTGGCCTTGAAACGATCCACAAATTTTTGCAGCTTTTCCATTTCACCAGCAGCCTTTTTGTTGGCCTGGCTAACCTGGTCTGCACGCTCGGCAAAAGCACGCTCAAACGCAGAGTAACCACCCGTGTACTTGGTCAGTTTTTCGCTGTTCAGGTGCACGGTGTGGGTACACACCTCGTCTAGAAAATCACGGTCATGTGAAACCAGAATTACCGTGCTGTTGACTTGCTTGATCCACTGCTCCAGCCACACCACCGCTTCGATGTCCAGGTGGTTGGTGGGTTCGTCCAGCAAAATAAGGTCGGCCCTTGAGCCCAGCACTTTGGCAAGGTTCAAGCGCATTTTCCAGCCGCCAGAAAACTCGCCAACTTTGCGTTGAAGGTCTTCTGTTTTAAACCCCAAGCCGTGAAGAATGGTGGCCACACGCGCTTCAGCAGTGTAGCCATCCAGGTTCTCCAGTTCTTCATACAAGTGGCCAAGTTGCTCCATGTCGCCGCTTTCTTCAACAGCATGAATTTTTTGGCGCACTTCGTGCAAGGCCCGGTCACCTTCCAGGGCGAAATCAATCACGCTGAGATGGTTGGCCGTTACTTCCTGATCAATCCAGGAAAGTCGCCACACCTTGGGCAGGTCGATACTGCCTTGATCAATGTGAAGCTCGCCAAGAAGGGCACTTAGAAAACTGGATTTACCAGCGCCATTGTGACCAATCAGACCTACTTTTTCACCGGGAAACAGAGTGAGTTCAGCATTGGTTAAAATAGGCTTGCTGCCCCGCGCAATGCTGAGGTTGTTGATTTGAATCATTGAATGGGTTTAGACCAAGTCTTCTTTGTTGAGCAAAAACACCTGTTCGTCACCTGCCGAGGTTTCAAGCCAAATGGGATTTAAATGTGGAAAGGCCGCTTCGAAATGCAGTTTTTCATTGCCGAGTTCAACCACCAGAAAACCGCCGTCTTTCAGGTGTTTAGGGGCCTGTTCAAGAATATCCTGAATCAGATCCATACCGCTGTCGCCACCGGCCAAAGCCATGCGTGGCTCGTGCAGGTATTCGGGAGGCAGCTTTTTCATGGAGGCCTCATTGACATAAGGCGGGTTGGTCAAGATGAAGTCGTATTGCTTGCCATTCAGGTTTGAAAACAAATCCGATTCAATGGCATGAACACGCCGCTTCATCTCATGCAGCTGTATGTTCTCGCGCGCGACACTCAAGGCCTCAGTTGACAAATCGACAGCATCAACCTGCGCATTTTCAAACACATAGGCAGCTAGAATCGCCAGACAGCCGGAACCTGTGCACATGTCAAGAATCTCGAATGGCATTTCAGGGGCATTTACCCAGGGCGTTAATTGGTCGGCCAGCAGTTCAGCGATGAAGGAACGCGGGATGATGACCCGTTCGTCGACCTTGAAGGCATGTCCTTGCAACCAGGCCTCGCCAGTGATGTAACTGGCCGGCTTGCGATCGACTACACGTTGGGTAATAAAACGTGTCAGTCGATTGGCTTCTTGAATGGTGACACGTGCGTCCCAAAACGGCCCGACATCGCCAATCGGCAGACTGAGCGCCGACTGCACCATATAAATCGCTTCATCAAATGCGTTGCTTGAGCCATGGCCAAAAAACACCTGACCACGGCGCATTTCGCTGACATAAAACCGCACCCAGTCGCGAACGGTGTGCAGTTCTTTGGGGTCGACTGCAATGTGTGCGGTGTAATCCTGATTCATGAATTGCCTTGGCTGAAATCGGTTTGCCCAATGGTGAGTACGCCGTTCAATTCGACGACCGGGCGTTTAATGATGCTGGGGTATTCCAACAGAAGGGCTTTGGCACCCTCAGGTGACTGGGCTTTGCCTTGCAGGCTTTCGTCCAGACCACGCCAAGTGGTGCCTTTCCGATTGATGACTTTATCCAACCCAAAGGTACTGATCCATTCGTCAAGCAGCAACGCGGGTACACCATGTTTTTTGAAGTCATGGAAAACAATTTCCACGTCATTCGATTTCAGGGATGCAATCGCTTTTTTTACGCTGTCGCAGTTAGGAATTCCGTATACCTTGGCTGTCATTCTGTCGGATGCTCCTTTACTCTGCGTTGCGCAGCAATTCGTTGATGCCGGTTTTCGCACGTGTTTTTGCATCAACACGCTTGACGATCACCGCGCAGTACAGGCTGTACTTGCCACAAGCGCTGGGCAGTGAGCCACTGACGACCACTGAGCCAGCAGGAATTCGGCCGTAACTTACTTCGCCTGTTTCGCGGTTGTAAATTTTTGTACTTTGACCGATGTAAACACCCATGGAAATCACGGAGTTTTCTTCAACGATTACGCCTTCCACTACCTCAGAACGTGCGCCAATAAAGCAGTTGTCTTCGATGATTGTGGGGTTCGCCTGTAGAGGTTCCAACACGCCACCAATGCCTACGCCACCGCTCAAGTGAACGTTTTTACCGATTTGTGCGCATGAACCCACAGTGGCCCAAGTGTCCACCATGGTGCCTTCGTCTACATACGCACCAATGTTCACGTAGCTGGGCATCAGCACTACATTTTTGGCAATGAAACTGCCACGGCGGGCCACGGCAGGCGGTACTACACGGAATCCACCTTTCTTGAAGTCTTCTTCGGTGTAATCGACAAACTTGGTGGGCACCTTGTCGTAAAACTGGGTGAAACCACCGGCAGCCATTGGTTTGTTGTCTTCAAGGCGGAAAGAAAGCAACACGGCTTTCTTGATCCATTGGTGGGTTACCCACTCGCCGCTTTCCTTCGAACAAACACGCAATTCACCCCTGTTCAATTTTTCCAGTACGTCGCCAACAGCGGCGCGAACGTCTGCAGGTGCAGAAGAAGGGGAAATTTCTGCACGGTTTTCCCATGCGGCTTCAATGATGGATTGATGATTATTTGTCATGGTGATTTCCTGTGTCAGAGACTGTTTTTAATTTGTTGTGCAATTCGACAAGCGGCCTCATTGCATTCGGCCAGGCTGGCTACCAGCGCAATTCTCACATGGTTGCTGCCGGGGTTAAATCCATTCACCTCGCGACCCAAAAAGCTTCCGGGCAATAGGGTAACATGCGCTTGCTCAAATAGCCTTTTGGCGAAGGCTGTGTCGCTTTGCCCCACATCAGCCCAAAAGTAAAAGCCGGCGGGTGGAATATGCAGTTCAAGTTTGCTTTCAAGAATAGCGCTGAAGGCTTTGAACTTCTCGGTGTATAAGCGGCGGTTCTCGGCAACGTGTTCTTCATCGTTCCAGGCAGCTACGCTGGCCATTTGTATGGTGGTCGACATGGCAGAACCATGGTAGGTGCGGTAGCGAAGAAATGCCTTGATCAGCTCTGCATCGCCTGCCACATAACCAGAACGAAGCCCGGGCGCGTTAGAGCGCTTGGAGAGGCTGGAAAACACAATCAGGTTGTTGTAATCCGACCTTCCCAAACGGCTTGCTGCTTCAAGCCCACCGATGGGGGCTGCGGTGCCATCTAGATAAATTTCTGAATAACATTCATCCGATGCGATCACGATATTGTATTCATCGGCCAGATCAAACAGCTTTTGCCAGTCTTCAAGTGAATACACCGCGCCGGTCGGGTTGTTGGGCGAACACACATACATCAGCTTTGTTTTGGCCAATACATCGGGGCTGAGTGCGTGAAAATTTGACAAACCGCTGGCCGGATCAATGTTCACGAACACAGGGCTTGCGCCACCTAAAAAGGTGGCGCCTTCGTAAATTTGATAAAACGGGTTTGGAAAAACAACGTGGCTGTCGTTCTCACAACCATCCAGTACCACCTGTGCGAAAGAAAACAAAGCCTCACGCGAGCCCAGAATCGGCAAAACCTGAGTTTCCGGATCGACCAAGGCATCAAAACGGCGCAGTATCCACTCAGAGATTGCTTTTCTCAACACCGGCAATCCCTGCGTACCGGGGTATACCGACAAGCCATCAAGGTTGTCGATCAAAGCCTGCTTGATCAGCGCTGGCGTGGGATGCTTGGGTTCGCCAATCGACAAATTCACATGGGTCAAACCACCCGTGTGCTGGGTGCCCGCGAACAATGCTTTGAGGCGTTCAAATGGATAAGGCTGAAGTTTGTCGAGGTTTTTCAATGAGTTCACCGGAATTGCTGTTTAGCCATCGTTTTAAGCCAAGCGCGTATAGCCACGCGCTTTTAACCCCTCGCATTTAGCCACGAGTAGGGTTCATGGTTGAAATGGAATCCAGTTCAACTTTCGGCAAGGGCTGAAAGCCTGAGTGGCGGTGTTCAGCCACCACCGTGGTGTATACACCACCCCGAACATACCATTTCGCAGTTAGTTTCATGTAGCGGGGGTCAGTTGCGGCCACCAGGTCGTCCAGAATCTTGTTGGTTACAGCCTCGTGGAAAGCACCTTCCTCCCTGTAACTCCACATGTACATTTTCAGGCTTTTCAGCTCTACATTCTTCTGGTTGGGCAGGTAGTCGATCACCAAAGTGGCGAAGTCTGGCTGCCCGGTCAAGGGACAAAGACATGTAAATTCAGGCACTTCGATGTGAACGTGGTAGGGCCGATCCGGGTTCGGATTCGGAAAAGTCTGTAAATCACGGCTGGGTTTGTTACTCATAATTCTCTCGTGGGCCTTTTTAGCCTGTTGTGGCCTTTGGCCTTTGTGGCGTTAAACAACTCAATCATCCTGCCAACTACGGGCGGGGGCCCGGCGTAAAGCGCGAAGGCTTTGCTATTATAAGGTCAGCGGGTTTTCAAGTTCCCGTGGGTTGAAGTTTTTATTCGTTCTATTGGTCTCATTTCCACTTCATCGTGCGATTAACTCACATTCGTTTAGCTGGCTTTAAGTCATTTGTTGAACCAACGTCCTTTGCCGTGCCCAGTAATCTGGTGGGTGTGGTGGGTCCGAACGGCTGTGGCAAATCCAACATCATCGACGCGGTACGCTGGGTACTGGGTGAATCCAAGGCGTCGGAGCTGCGTGGCGAATCCATGCAAGACGTGATCTTTAATGGCTCCACCAACCGCAAAGCGGCCTCGCGTGCCAGCGTAGAGCTGGTGTTTGACAATGCAGAAGGCAGGGCAGGCGGCAGCTGGAACCAATATTCCGAAATTTCCGTTAAACGCGTGCTCACACGCGATGGCGCTTCAACCTATTACATCAACCAGCAGGCGGTTCGCCGCCGCGACGTCCAGGATATTTTCCTGGGTACAGGTCTTGGGCCACGCGCCTATGCCATTATCGGGCAGGGCATGATTGCCCGTATTATTGAAGCCCGCCCGGAAGAATTGCGCATTTTTCTGGAAGAGGCCGCAGGTGTATCGAAATACAAGGAACGCCGCCGGGAAACTGGCAATCGTTTGGCCGACACGCGCGACAACCTCATCCGTATCGAAGATATTCTTCGCGAATTGACCAGCCAGATTGAGCGACTGGAGCAGCAAGCCACCGTGGCGCGGCAGTTCAAGGAACTTGAAGAGGCTAAAAATACCAAGCAGCGCTTGCTTTGGTATATCCGCTATTCCGAGGCGTTAGAGCAGAAAAATACTGGCCAGGCCAAGCTTGAACGTGCCAAAGCTGATCTTGAGGCCATTCAAAGCAAATCGATTAGCACCCAAACAGAACTGTTTGCTGTGCGTGAAAAGCAGGTGGACGCCCAGCAACAGCTGGAGAACGACCAAACCCAATGGATTGAATCCAACAGGCAAGTAAGCCGTCTTGAAGCTGATTTGCGCGTGATGGCTGAATCACGCGCACGCCTGGGTACTCGAGTGGCCGAGCTTGAACTTGAAATTCAAAACTGGACTGTGCGGGAAGAAGACGCGAAGGCACGATTGGAAGAAATCAGTGGTTCTACTGAAGAACAGCAAGCCGAGCTGGAAGAACGAATTATTGCCCTTGAAGAGGCCGAGCTGGCCGTCGAGCCAGTTGAGCTGGCCTTGCAGGCTGCGCGATCCGCTGTAGACCAAAAACGCGCCGGTGTCATGCAAATACAGCAGGCACTTGGCCAGGTTTCTTCGCAGCAGGAATCAGCCAGCCGTGCCGAAAACACGATTCAAGTGAAATTGGATCGGCTTGAAAGCGAAAAGCAGCAAATTGCAGCACCTTCGGTACACGAAATGGACGAAGTCCAATCTCGGGTCCATTCCCTTGAACGGGAGCTTGACAATGCCACCGGCAACCTTGCTGAATTTGAAAGCAAGTTGGCTGCTGGTGGTGCCGAACTTGATCATGTTCAAGCCTCATTCAATGCTGAGCGGGACAAGCATGCCAACGCGCAGGCGCAATTGCAGGCACTTGAGAAATTAAACGAGCAACTTGCCGAAAGCGCTGAGTTAAAGCCCTGGGTTGAAAGTAGCGGCCTTGGCGATACACCGCGCTTGTTGGGCAAGTTACAAGTGGAGCGTGGCTGGGAAAGGGCACTTGAATCGGCGCTGCGGGAGTCGCTTGACAGCTTTCAGGTACGAACGCTTGACATGGTTGAGGGCTTTGCCAAACAGCCACCCCCTGCACGCGTGGCTTTCATGGAATCAGCGAGTCAGGGCGGTGGTTCAAACCTTTCTGTTGGTCCGGAAGACCTGGCCAGCCTGGTGCGCTGCACCGACTCTGCCATTCAGCAATCTTTGATTCAATCACTGGCTGGGTACCTCCTGGCCCCCGATTTGCAAGCCGCACTGGCGAAACGAAAAACCCTGAAGCCAGGCCAGCGGATCTTCACGCCACAAGGGCATTGTGTCAGCGCCACAGGCGTGTCTTTTTATGCGGCAGACAATGCGCAAAGCGGTCGGCTTGAGCGCCAGCAGCAAATAGAAGCCCTGCGTACAGAAGTGCGCGCGCTAGACATGTTGAAAAATGAATCCATGGCCAAGCGCGACCAACTGCAATTGCGCACGGGTGAAATGAAAGCCCATGTGGTGCAAGCGCGTCAACTGGTTGAAAGTTTGACCAAGCGACTGCATGAAGCCCAGGTACAACTGATTCGCTTGCAAGAGCAGCAAAGCAGGGCAGACAGCCGCCGGGAACAAATTGGTTTAGACCTGGCTTTGTTGCAAAGCGAACTGGAAGAACAGCGGGCAATTTTACTTGAATCGGAAGACAGGTACGCCGAACTGGATGAGCAGCTTGCCGTCGCCAGCGATGCGCTCGAAAGCCAGAAAGACAAAGTGACTGAAGCAGAACAGGCGCTGCGCGACAAACAGGCGCAGGTGCAGAATGCGCTGCGTAAAAAGCAGGATGCAGAATTCAATATTCGTAATCAGGAATCTCGCCAACGCGAATGTGAACGAGACATTGCTTTTGCAAGCAGTCAAATTCAGCAAATTCAGCAACGCAAACAATTGGCGCTGGCTGAACTTGAGGGGCTTTCTGAAACCGAAGGTCAAGAAGCATTGCAGCTTGCCTTGGAAGAGCGCGTAATTGCAGAAGAAAAAGTGGCAGTTTCTCGTGATGCGCTAGAACAAATCATGGCGAAGGTATCTGAGCTTGAACGTGCGGAAAAAGAAAGTGACAAGCAGGCTGATCCACTGCGGGATGCGGTACAAGACCTCGCATTAAAAATTCAGGCCGCTGAACTCACCATCGAACAATACAAGAATTTGATGGACGAAGTGCAGGCCGATGTAAACGAATTGGGTCAGCAATTCGTTGCCATGGATGTACCTCCGAAAGCATCAGTGCTTCAGGCCGAAGTAACCCGCCTTACCAACGGCATGCAAGAGTTGGGAGCAGTGAACCTGGCTGCGCTGGATGAACTGGCTGCTGCAACAGAGAGAAAATCATTCCTTGACCAACAGGCCGGCGACCTGATTGAAGCCATGGAAACCCTTGAGGATGCGATCCGCAAAATTGACAAAGAAACACGCGACCTTCTCTCCGAAACTTTTGGTGTGGTTAACGGGCATTTCTCGCGCCTCTTTCCCAAGTTGTTTGGTGGTGGAGAAGCCCGCTTGGTCATGACTGGCGATGAAATTCTGGATGCAGGCGTGCAGGTATTTGCCCAACCTCCCGGCAAGAAAAACGGCACCATTCATCTCTTGTCGGGTGGCGAAAAAGCACTAACGGCCACAGCACTGGTTTTCGCAATTTTCGAGTTGAATCCTGCACCGTTCTGCTTGCTCGACGAAGTTGATGCACCGCTGGACGATGCGAACACCGAGCGTTTCACCCGCTTGGTCAAACAAATGTCTGAACAAACCCAGTTTTTGTTCATTTCCCACAATAAAATCGCCATGGAAATGGCGCAGCAGCTGATCGGCGTCACGATGCAGGAGAAAGGTGTTTCCCGCATTGTTGCCGTTGACCTGGCGGCTGCAGAAAAAATGGCAACGGAAACCGTATGAACGACCTACAACTTACCCTGCTGATTGTTGGAGGTGGTGGCATTGCTGCCATGATCGCTTACAACTGGTGGCAAGATTATCGACTGCGCAAACAAGCCAGCGAACGTTTTGGTGAAACCGATCAAGACCCGCTGTTGAATACGGGTTCTGTCAAATCGAGTTATGAGCGTACAGAGCCCGGGTTCTCGGGATCACAAGAGTTTGACTCTTCCCCTGAATTGGATGAAACAGGCGGAGAAGCAGACTTTAATGCACACCGAGCTGACAGCCATTTGCAAAATGAACCGCAAATGACAATCGACAAACGCCTGTTTGCAGATTTCATCATCCGTTTCGACGAAGAAAAGGATGCCAACACCTGGAAGGCCCTGATCGACGGGTTGGAACAAATCAATCGCAAGCGAATTATTTATTCTGCCAGCCCAGACGCCGCTGAAAACGCTGATACGCTGTGGTTCAAGGCAAGCCCCTATGAGGGCACCGCAAAATCCTTGAAAGCAAGCGTTCAAATTGCCAACCGCAAAGGTCCGCTCAGCTCAATCGAGTTTTCTGAAGTGCTTGGAAAATTCAGGCGATTTGCTGAAGACCAGAATGCGGACATTGAATTTCCCGAGATGAAGGAAGTGGTGGCCAAAGCTGAAACGCTGGACCAAGCCGCGGCTGCTTTGGATACCTTGCTCGGTCTGCATTGCCTGTTACCTGAAACCGTACAGGAAAGCACCGCAGTCGACATGCTTGCTGTGGCAGGTTGGGTGCAAAAAGGCCACCAGTGGTTTCTCAATGATGAATCCGGCACCCTGGCCAGCATGGTAATTCACAATGCGCCCGGCAAACGCCTGTTGAGCTTTAGTATTGACGTACCCAATTCAGCTGAACCCATTAAAGCCTTGGGCGATATTGTCACCGTATGCCATGGCATGAATGAAAAATTCGGTGCACCGCTAATGGACGATTCTGGCCGAACCTTGAGCACTCAAGCCATTGAGGGCATCTACAACCAGTTGATTGAACGGGTTCGTAATTTGACCGATTCTGGCTTCAAGCCGGGTGCACCTGTAGCTCGCATTTTGTTTTCATGACCAATCTGGATTTGTTTGACAGCAACGGCAGTGGCGACAAATCCGATGAGCAGGACGAGTCTCCAAGCGCGGCAATTCGCCGCCTGATTGAACTGCTGAACCGCTGGGAACATGCCTACTATGTGCTGGATGCACCTGAAGTGCCGGACTCCGAATATGACCGGGTCTATCAGGCACTTCAACAACTCGAAAACAGCCACCCCGACCTGATTCAGAGTGACTCCCCCACACAACGCGTTGGTGGCAAACCCGCGGATGGCTTCGAGCAGGTTAAGCACCGCGTACCCATGCTGTCGCTTGGCAATGCCTTTGATGACAGCGACGTGCTTGCCTTCGATCGACGGGTCAAGGAACTGGCCGACCTGCCGATAGACACCACAATTGCTTACGCGGTTGATCCAAAATTTGACGGATTGGCCATCTCAATTCATTACAAAAACGGCATTTTCCAACAAGCGATTACTCGCGGCGACGGCACGGTTGGTGAAGACGTATCTACCAATGTAAAAACCATTCGAAGCTTGCCCTTGAAATTAAAGGGAAGCAAGGTGCCTGAGCATTTGGAAGTGCGTGGCGAAATTTTCATGTTCAAGAAAGATTTCGCACAGATGAATGAGAGGCAAGCGGAACTTGGCCTGAAAGTTTTTGCAAATCCACGCAATGCTGCAGCTGGCACCATTCGCCAACTCGACCCCAAAATAGCTGCAAGTCGACCGCTGCGGTTTTACTGCTATGGTGCGGCCCTTGAACGGGATCAGTTGCGTGAACTAAAAAGTCAATCCGCCATGATGCAATGGCTGTCTGGAATGGGCCTGCCTGTTTCAGAACTTAGCCAAACCGCCTTGGGTGCCGAGGGCCTCTTGACCTTCTACCGCAGCGTGGGCGAGCGCCGCAGCACATTGCCTTTTGAAATTGACGGCGTGGTTTACAAGGTAGATTCTTTTGACCTTCAAGATCAACTTGGTTATGTGGCCAAAGCGCCGCGTTTTGCAGTGGCCCACAAATTTCCGCCCGATGAAGTGCTCAGCCGCCTGCTGAACATTGAAGTACAAGTGGGCCGTACAGGGTCGATCACACCGGTTGCAAAACTTGAACCCGTGAAAGTGGGTGGTGTTGTTGTATCGTCTGCCACCCTGCACAATCTTGATGAAATTCAACGCAAGGATTTGCGGGTAGGTGACCAGGTTTTGGTTCGCCGTGCCGGCGATGTAATTCCCGAGGTGTTGCCTTTCCCGGGCAACCAGCGCAGCGCAGGAAGCTGCGCCTTTGTCATGCCGACACACTGCCCAATTTGTAATTCACTGGTTCAAAAAGAAGAGGGCGAAGCTGCTTTCCGGTGTACAGGCGGCTTGGTGTGCAAAGCCCAGCTTACGCAGTCGATTATTCATTTTGCGCATCGACGTGCCATCGACATTGAGGGCCTGGGTAGCAAACTGGTTGAAGTACTGGTTGACAAGGAATGGGTAAAAACCCCCGCAGACCTGTTTCGCCTCGAATTTGATGCCTTGGTTCAGCTTGAGCGCATGGGAGAAAAATCGGTGCGCAACCTGCTGGACAGCATCGAAAAGGCCAAGCAAACCACATTCGGCAGATTTTTGTTCGGCTTGGGAATACGGCATGTTGGCGAGGCTACCGCCCGTGATTTGGCGGCCTATTTCAAGAATGTGGATCGGCTGATGAGCGCCACAATTGAAGAACTGCTTGAGGTCAACGATGTCGGCCCTGTGGTGGCGGAATCCATACGGCAATTTTTTGATGAACCTGCCAATCAACAGGTTGTACGCGAATTAATCTCACTGGGACTTGCCTGGCCAACCGAAGACACGCAAACAGCTGATGAATCGCATCCTTTCTTTGGAAAAACATTTGTGCTCACCGGCACGCTTGGCCACTACAGCCGGGATGAAGCTGGCGCATTGATCATCGCTCGTGGCGGTAAAGTAACTGGCTCGGTGTCCAAAAAGACAGATTACTTGTTGGCCGGGGAGGCTGCTGGCAGCAAACTGGACAAGGCCGCAGCCTTGGGCGTGACTGTACTTGATGAAAGTACATTTCAAGGTATGCTTTAAACATAAAACGTTATTGTGTTTATTATTTTTTTATTTCTTCATTAATGGACTACGGAGCGAGCAATCATGACCCGAGTTAGAAAAGCTGTGTTTCCTGTTGCGGGTATGGGCACCCGATTTTTGCCTGCCACCAAAGCCAGCCCAAAAGAAATGATGCCCGTGGTGGACAAGCCACTGATTCAATACGCGGTGGAAGAGGCACTTCAAGCGGGCTTGAGTGAGCTGGTGTTTATCACCGGTCGAAGCAAGCGTTCCATTGAAGACCATTTCGACAAGGCCTATGAGCTTGAGGCCGAACTTCAGGCCCGCGGCAAAACCGCACTGCTTGAAATAGTGAAAAATATTGTACCCAGCCATGTGAACTGTATTTACATTCGGCAGATGGAACCTTTGGGACTTGGCCATGCTGTGCTGTGCGCGGAGCCCGTTGTTGGTACAGAGCCTTTTGCTGTGCTGTTGGCCGACGACCTGATGGATGTGGACAAAGGCACCCCCTCTGTGACCCATCAAATGGTGAAGGTGTTTGAACGTGAGCATGCCAGCGTATTGGCTGTGCAGGAAGTTGATCCCTCTGAAACCAAATCGTACGGTATCGTCTCCAGCACTCCCTGGAACAATCGCTCCGAGCGGGTTAATGCCATTGTTGAAAAGCCCGATCCCAAAGACGCACCAACCAACCTGGCGGTTGTGGGCCGTTACGTGCTGAATTCTCAAATTTTTGATCACATCCGGAAAACGGGCAAAGGCGCTGGCGGAGAAATTCAGTTGACTGACGGTATTGCCTCACTGCTTGAAGATCAACCCGTGTTGGCTTACCGCTTCACCGGAACCCGCTTCGACTGCGGCTCGAAAATGGGTTACCTGAAAGCCACAGTGGAACTGGGCCTGAAACACCACGAGGTGGCTGCAGAATTTGCTCAATACCTCAAAGACAGGAAGTAAGCCATGTATGCAGTGTTGGGAGGCAGTGGTTTAAGCCAATTGCCGGGTTTTGAAATTACCATGCGCAAGGTTCAGCGAACACCCTACGGTGAACCCTCAGGCGCACTCACAATCGGCATGCTGGCGGGCCACGAAATTGTTTTTCTGGCACGCCATGGCTATGGGCATACCATTGCCCCCCATCAAATCAACTACAGGGCCAATATTTGGGCTTTGTCGCAACTAGACATCGACGGCATTTTGTCTGTAGCGTCTGTAGGTGGAATTCGCCCTGATTTGAAACCAGGACAGCTGGTGGTTCCTGATCAAATTCTGGACTACACACACGGGCGCAATGCCACATTTTTCGAAGGTGACAACCAGGCAGTACAACACATCGACTTCACATGGCCTTATGACCAGGCCCTTCGTACTTCATTGTGCCTTGCAGCCGATGCCATTGGTGAGCAAGTGGTGCAGGGCGGCTGTTATGCCTGTACACAGGGGCCTCGCCTGGAAACTGCGGCTGAAGTGAAGCGTTTGGCGCGCGATGGTGCCGATATTGTCGGCATGACCGGCATGCCAGAGGCCAGCCTGGCCCGCGAACTTGAAATACCCTATGCGCACCTAGCTTTGGTGGTCAACCAGGCTGCTGGAGTGGGAGAAAGCGCTCAGGAAATTTCTCATGCCCAGATCAGCAGAACAGTTCATGAAGGAATGGGACGGGTCATGGGAATTATCAAATCGATGGTGCAGCTGCACGACGAATGAAAGGGCAAATCAGCCCTTTCATCGCGTTCAAATTGAAAGCAACTCGAGTAGCTCGGCTTCCAGCTGAATTTGAAGCTTCCCGGAATTCAAAGACTGCCCGTACAGCAAAAAGGTATCTTCGGCCCTTTCGCCCAAAGTCATGATTTTGGCGGTTTGTACGTTCACCTTGTATTGGGCCAACAATCGCGTAATCGAGTAAAGCAGTCCTGTTCGGTCAGTGGCAGATACGGTCAACAAATATTGGTTGCCTTTCTCATCTGGTTTCAAATCCACAGAAGGGCGCACCGGAAAGTGCCGGGATTGCCTGGACATTCGCCCAAAAACCGGTGGCTCAAGCGGTTGACGCTTGATTAACCTGTCCTGAAGCTCTGCTTCGAGCAGTGACAGGGTTTCACGGTAAAACTCATGGTGACTGTCGTGCTGAATCAGGAAAGAATCAAGGGCGTAACCATGCGAGGTGGTGTGAATTTTCGCATCCAGAATGCTCAAGTTCTTGGAATCAAAATATCCACAAATACGTGCAAACAGGTCCATTTCATCGCGGGTGTACACCAGCAATTCCAGGCCTTCACCAATCGGCGACAGACGTGCTTTCACAATCGGCTGCTCTGTATCTACGCGCCAGTATAGATGCCTCGTGTGCCAGGCAATGTCACTAGGCCCTTGCCTGAGAAAGTACGACACATCAAGCTGGGCCCACAATTTGTCCTGAACATCATCGGAAAGCGCATACAAGCGCAAAATTCTGCGCGCCTCCGCCTGCTGCTCGGCAAGCATTTGCCGGCGGTTGGGCGCCTCGCCACCCAAATACTTCAATGTCAGGCGGTAAAGGTCTTCCAGCAATTTGCCTTTCCATGCATTCCACACTTTCGGGCTGGTACCACGAATGTCAGCCACAGTCAGCAAGTAAAGCGCTGTCAGGTTGCGAGGAGTTTTCACTAGCGCAGCAAATTCCTTTAGCACTTCAACATCTGACAAATCTTTTTTCTGGGCTGTATTCGACATCGTCAGGTGATGCTTCACCAGAAAAGCCACTAAATCAGTGTTCTCCTGGTTCAATCCGTGATCTTTGCAGAATTTGCGGGCGTCCACTTCGCCCAGCACACTGTGATCACCACCCCTGCCTTTGGCCACGTCGTGAAACAGGGCGGCCACGTACAACAACCAATGGTCATCAAAGTTGGCCATCAATTGGCTGCAATAGGGATACTCGTGGGCGTGTTCTGCCATCGTGAATCGACGCAAATTACGCACCACGGTCAGAATATGCTGGTCTACCGTGTACACGTGAAACAGGTCATGCTGCATTTGTCCCACAATTTTCCGAAAAACCGGCAAGTACCTTCCCAATACGCTGGTTTCGTTCATGCGCCGCAACTCATGAACGATGCCTTGCGGTTGTTTGAAAAACTCAATGAACAAAGCCTTGTTGACCGGGTTTTTCCTGAAATCGCTGTTGATTTTGACCCGGCTGTGCCACAACTGGCGCAACATTCTTGCGCTCATGCCTTTTAATCGCGGATTCTGTTGCATCACGATAAAGGCGCGAAGCATCGCGGATGGGTTTCTGGCAAATACTTCGTCATCCCGAATATCGAGCAGAGAATCTGTTTCCTGAAACTCATCATCAATTACCACAGGCTCTGCATTGGAGCCGAAAATCGACAGCTCAATATTTTGGAGCAAGATAGTGTTCAGCTGCATGACGGCCTTGGCAGCCAAGTAATACTGCTGCATCAGCTGTTCGCTTGATCGTTTTGCAGCAGTAGGGCGGTAACCCAAAGACTCCGCCAACTGGGTTTGAACGTCATACACAAGCCTGTCTTCCCGGCGGCCAGTGGTGACATGCAATTGATATCTGATTTTCTTGAGTGTTCGCTCGTTGTTTCTTAACTTTGCAGCTTCAAACGGTGTGATCAACCCTTTTTTGGCCATTTCAGCCCAACTGTTGCCCAAGTTGGCGGCTCGGCAAACCCATGAAATGACATGCAGGTCTCGAAGTCCACCCGGACTTTCCTTGCAATTGGGTTCAAGGCTGTATGGTGTCTCCTGATACTTGGCATGGCGCTGCCGAAGTTCCAGGGTTTTTTTGCGAAAGAAGGTTTTTACTTCAAGTAGTTTTTGAAGAGTAGAATTCAGTGTCCTGAAATTACTGGAATTTCCAGCCAGAAATCGAGATTCTACAAGCGCAGTCTGAACAGTGATGTCTTTGCCGGCTTCCTCAACGCATTGCTTGGGTGTTCTAACGCTGTGGCCAATTTCAAGGCCAATGTCCCAGCCCGAACCACAAAAGGTTTCAAGCTTCTCGGTGTTGACCTCGTCCGGTTCCTGATCAATCAGGATCAACACATCCACATCGGAAAATGGAAACAACTCTCCCCTTCCATAGCCACCCACAGCAACCAGGCTGTATTGCTTTGGCATGCCAATGGCATTCCAGAGGGCAACCAGAGCCTCATCCACACAAACACAGCGCTTTCTCAGAACAGCTTCCACCGCTGATGCAGGTGTGTTCTGGTCAAAAGGTGTAAGCCATTGATGGGCTTGGCTTTTCAACTGGGTTTTGATGCGCACCCGCACCGCGTTAAGGTCAAGTGCGGCTGATTTGTCAACCGTTGTCGCCGGTTTGTTGCTCAATTCAGGCCGCCTGTGTTTTCAAACGAGGATTCGCTGGGGTGCCGGCAGACTGAGTCAAAATTTCATAGCCATCCGCGGTCACCAAAACTGTGTGTTCCCACTGTGCAGACAAACTGTGGTCTTTGGTCACAATGGTCCAGCCGTCCGGCATTTCCTTGATCTCCCGGCGGCCCGCGTTCAGCATGGGCTCGATGGTGAAAATCATGCCTTCTTGCAACCTCACACCGGTACCAGGCTTGCCATAGTGCAACACTTGGGGTTCTTCATGAAACTTCGTGCCAATGCCATGGCCACAAAATTCCCGAACTACCGAGTAGCCGAAGCCTTCAGCAAACTTTTGAATGGCAGCACCCACATCGCCCAGCGTGGCACCTGGTCGCACTTGCTCAATGCCGATCCACATGGCTTCAAAGGTAATCTCGCACAACCGCCTCGCAGCAAGCGAACCCTCGCCAACAATAAACATGCGACTGGTATCACCGTGATAACCGTCTTTAATGACGGTGATGTCAATGTTGATGATGTCGCCGTTCTTCAGCTTTTTAGGGCCAGGCACGCCGTGACAAATTTGATGATTGACCGACGTGCAAATTGATTTGGGGTAGGGCGTGTAGCCTGGTGGCGCGTAATTCAACGGGGCGGGTATTGTTCCCTGCACATTCACCATGTAATCGTGGCAAAGTTTGTCGAGTTCTTCGGTAGTAATGCCAGCGACCACGTGTGGGCCGATAAAATCCAGCACTTCCGAGGCCAAACGGCCTGCAACACGCATTTTTTCAATGTCGTGCTCGTTTTTAATCACAATATCCATGGTTTTGTTTAATTCCTGCTTGAGCTAACGTATTTTAACCGAGTATAATCTTTGGCTGCTCTAGAGCTATGGCTAACTGGCTTAGTTAGTTGGTGCTCACGAGTAAATTTAATGGTTTGTGCGACAGGGTGCTAGTTATTGTTGGTTTATTAACCCGATGCTGGCCCAGTACAAACCCATTCAACCCTGTCTATACTGGAGAAATTCATGGCAGCATCAATGCGCGAAATGCTGGAAGCTGGTTGCCACTTTGGCCACCAAACCCGCTTCTGGAACCCAAAAATGGCCCCCTACATTTACGGCCATCGTAACAAAATTCACATTATCAACCTGGAAAAAACCGTCGTAATGCTCGACGACGCGCTGAAATTCGTGAAGCGCCTGTCAGCCAACCGCGGCAACATCCTGTTTGTATGTACCAAGCGCCAAGCCAAAGAGATCATCGCCGAAGAGGCACAGCGTTGTGGCATGCCTTATGTTGACCAGCGTTGGCTGGGCGGCATGTTGACCAACTTCAAAACCGTCAAAACATCCATCAAGCGCCTGAAAGACATGGAAGCCATTATTGCCGACGGCGGTACTGAGCGCATGTCCAAGAAAGAAGCCCTGATGTTCGCCCGTGAACTCGAAAAGCTGAACCAGTCAATTGGTGGCATAAAAGACATGCCCACTTTGCCGGACGCCATTTTCGTATGCGACGTGGGTTACCACAAAATTGCCATTACCGAAGCTGAAAAGCTGGGTATTCCGGTGGTGGGTGTTGTGGATACCAACCACTCGCCAGCAGGCGTTAGCTACATCGTTCCCGGTAACGATGACTCCGCCCGTGCCATTCGTTTGTACGCCCGTTCAGTTGCCGATGCCGTTTTGGCTGGCCGCGACCAGGCTGTAAACGACGTGGTTGAAGCCATCAAAGGCGGCGACGACTTCGTTGAAGTGTCTGAAGAGGGAGCTGAGGGCTAATCAAGCCTTTGCCTTCCGATGGGGCGATCAGTCGCCCCTTTTTTTTGTCTAATTCAGAATCCGACTTTAGGAGAAAATCAATGGCTGAAATTACAGCAGCAATGGTTAAAGTACTGCGCGAGAAAACAGACGCGCCCATGATGGAATGCAAAAAAGCCCTGACCGAAGCCGCTGGCGACATGGACAAGGCCGAAGAAATTTTGCGCGTCAAGCTGGGCAGCAAAGCCAGCAAGGCAGCCACTCGTGTAACCGCTGAAGGCTTGGTTGGTATTTATATCAATGATTCCAACAAGTTGGGAACAATCGTTGAAGTGAACTGTGAAACTGACTTCGTGGCCAAAAACGATGACTTCCTGGCTTTTGTAGCCAACGTGGCCAAGTTGATCGCCGACCACAACCCAGCCAATGTTGAAGCATTGTCGGCATTGCCTTTGGGCGAAGGCACCGTTGAAACAGTTCGTGCAGCCTTGATCGGCAAGATCGGAGAAAACATGTCTGTGCGCCGCTTCAAGCGCGTGGAAGCCAAAGGCAGCCTGAGTTCATACATCCACGGCGGCAAAATTGGCGTACTCGTTGATTACACCGGCTCCGACGAAAACGTGGGCAAAGACGTGGCCTTGCACATCGCCGCAACAAAGCCCAAGGCTTTGCATGAAAGCGGTGTTCCACAGGAAGACATCGACCGCGAGCGTTCAGTGGCCAAAGCCAAAGCGGAAGAATCTGGCAAACCAGCCGACATCGCAGAGAAAATGGTGGAAGGTTCCATCAAGAAATTCTTGAAGGAAGTTGCCCTGCTGTCTCAGCCTTTCGTAAAGGACGACAAGCTCACCGTTGAAGCCATGCTCAAGAGCAAGGGCAGCGAAGTAAATGGCTTCGACCTGTTCATCGTTGGTGAAGGCATTGAGAAGAAGGTAAACGATTTTGCCGCTGAAGTTGCCGCACAAGCTGCAGCTGCTGCCGCAGGCCGTTAATTCCTTTGTTTGAAGAGGGGTTTCTCGACTCGGGAAGCCCCTTTTTATTTGCATGTCGACGAAGTTCTGTGCTTTACGTTATAGAATCCTGACAATGATCCAACAAGAGGCTTGAATGACAGCATACAAACGTGTGTTACTCAAATTGTCAGGCGAAGCCCTGATGGGCGAAGACTCCTACGGCATCAACCGTCAAACCATTGAGAGAATGGTTGCTGAAGTTGCAGAAGTCTCCGCATCAGGAGTGGAATTGGCAGTTGTGATTGGTGGTGGCAATATTTTCCGTGGAATTGCCCCTGGCGCAGCCGGCATGGACAGGGCCACTGCTGACTACATGGGAATGATGGCCACCGTAATGAACGCGCTTGCACTGCAAGATGCATTTCGGCGCGCTGGCGTAGAGGCCAGGGTTCAATCGGCGCTTAACATTGAGCAGGTTGTTGAGCCCTACATTCGACCCAAAGCGATCCGATACCTTGAAGAAGGCAAAGTCGTGATATTCGCGGCAGGAACAGGCAACCCATTTTTTACAACCGACACCGCAGCAGCATTGCGGGGCTCCGAAATTGGCGCTGAGGTTGTTCTAAAAGCAACGAAGGTTGATGGTATTTACACCGCCGACCCCAACAAAGATCCTACCGCCACCCGGTACGAAAGAATTTCGTTCAATGAAGCGATTTCAAAAAACCTCGAAGTCATGGATGCCACGGCGTTCGCCCTGTGTCGCGACCAAAAACTTCCAATTCGGGTATTTTCCATCAACAAGCCCGGCGCATTGCACCGAGCGGTTGCTGGTGAAAACGAGGGCACCTTGGTGCATATGTAACTAACTGGCCATTCGATCGACTAATTAATTCACTAATTAATCCACTTAGGCAGTGAGAATTCAATCATGAGCGTTGCAAACATTCGAAAAACGACCGAAGAAAAGATGGTGAAATCCATCGAGTCCCTGAAAACCGATCTGCAAAAAGTGCGCACCGGGCGTGCACACACCGGAATTCTGGATCATGTTCAGGTTGATTACTACGGTTCCATGGTGCCCATTTCGCAAGTTGCGAACTTAAGCCTCGCAGATGCACGAACCATCGTGGTTCAACCTTGGGAAAAGAACATGGCCAACGCCGTGGAAAAGGCCATTCGTGAATCAGACCTTGGCCTGAACCCTGCATCCATGGGTGAAACCATTCGGGTTCCAATGCCCGCCTTGACCGAAGAGCGTCGCCGAGAATTGACCAAATTCATCAAAGGCGAGGGCGAACAAACCAAGGTGGCGATTCGCAACCTTCGCCGGGACGCCAACGAAGCGCTGAAACGCCTGGTCAATGACAAGGAAATTTCAGAGGACGATGAGCGCCGCGCACAGGCGGACATTCAAAAATTGACCGACAAGTTTGTCTCTGAAGTCGATCAGGTTTTGCAGTCCAAAGAAGCCGAAATCATGACGGTTTAAGTGATTCATGACCGTCTACACCAGCTCAACTCTGGATGTGCCCAGCACATCCAACATTCCAAAGCACGTTGCAATCGTGATGGATGGAAATGGCCGTTGGGCTAAAAGTCGCCTAATGCCGCGATTTGCAGGGCATAAGCGTGGCGTGGATGCCGTCAAGCGCACCGTTCAGGCCTGTTGTGAACTGGGCGTAGAACACCTCACACTGTTTGCTTTTTCTTCAGAAAATTGGCGTAGACCTCCAGAAGAAGTCAGTTTGCTGATGCGCCTGTTCATACGCGTACTTCGCAAAGACGTCGAGGCCATGCACCGCGAAAATATTTGTCTGCGGATTATTGGCGACACCACAGCGTTTGAACCAGAATTGCAGGCAGCGATCGCCTCTGCACAAGAACTCACCAAAGACAACAGCCGACTGTTTTTAAACATTGCTGCCAATTATGGTGGTCGCTGGGACATTCTCCAAGCAACAAAAAACATGCTGAAAAGCAATCCTGAATTGGCCAACAACCCGGATCAAATTTCGGAAACCGACCTTTCCAGGCACTTGTGTCTTCAGGGAAGCCCAGAACCAGACCTGTTCATTCGCACCGGTGGGGAACAAAGGGTATCCAATTTCCTGTTGTGGCAGTTGGCGTACACTGAATTTTATTTCACAGACAAATTTTGGCCCGATTTCGGCAAGCCGATGCTGCTCGAGGCCATTGATTCCTATAACAACAGAGAGCGACGCTTTGGTCGAACCTCCGAGCAAATTCAGCCCCCCGTGGCCAATGTTCGGCAATCCGCCCAGTGATTCAGTTCTCAATCGAGACATATCATGCTTAGAACGCGTGTGATCACGGCTGTGATCCTGCTGATCGTGTTGCTAGTTGTTTTGTTGTACGGCGGCGAAATTGGCTGGAATCTTTTCGTTTTGACGGTGCTGGTGGGCGCATTTTGGGAATGGGCCCGACTTGGTCTTTTCGAACCAGCGAAAGCTGTCGTTTACGCATTAGCGGGCGGAGCACTTTGTGTCTTGATAGAGCGCTCCTTGAATCTTCAAACCCAAGCCTTTCCCTTGCTTGCCTTGGCCAGCGTGTTCTGGGTTGCATTTGCCCCCTGGTGCCTGCGAAATGTGTCGGTGGGCATATTGGCCAACAAAAGCATTCACGGCCTGGTGGGCTTCGTTCTGATAGCTGCGGCGGGTTTGGCTTTGGTCATTACCAAAACCTACGGCATTGTTTTTCTGCTAAGCACCATTGCAATTTGCTTTGCAGCCGATATTTTTGCCTACTTTTTTGGCAAAACCTTCGGAAAGCGCAAACTTGCGCCCCGAATTTCTCCAGGAAAAAGCTGGGAAGGTGCAATCGGCGGCGCGTTCAGCGTTGTGGCGCTGAGCTGGATTGTTGTTTTACTGGCCGGCACCTACCCTGAATTGAAGAACACCTGGCAAGCAATGGCTTTTGATCGGTGGCATCCCATCGTATTCACCTTCTGGCTGGTGGTCTTGAGTGCATACAGCGTGGTGGGCGACTTGTTTGAATCCATGCTTAAACGCAGGGCAGGTCTGAAAGACAGCAGTCAACTGCTGCCAGGCCATGGAGGTGTTCTGGACCGGATTGATGCACAGTTGCCCGTGCTACCCCTTGCAATTTTGCTGGTCAGTGCAATCGTGGCTTGAGTTGAACAATGGATTTGCAAAAACTACTTATTTTGGGTGCCACAGGCACCATTGGTGTCAACACTCTGGATGTGGTCGCAAGGCACCCTGACCGTTTTCAGGTGTATGGCCTGGCTGCTGGCAAAAATATTGAGTTGCTGTACGCGCAAGCCTGTGCACACCGCCCCAAGGCACTCATTATCTGCGACGCCGATGCACTGAGTCAGTGGCACGCCCTGGGCTTCAGCGAAAAACTTCGCGAGCAACTGGGTTACATCCCGGACATTGGTGGTCAGAGCGATCTGGAGTCGCTTTGCCAAAGTGAGCAAGTTGACATTGTTGTGGCCGCGATCGTTGGTTCTGCGGGGCTAAAACCCACGCTCAGTGCATTGCAAGCCGGAAAAAGGGTGTTGTTGGCCAACAAAGAGTCACTTGTTCTTGCCGGACAGTTCATGATTCAGGCGTGCTTGCGCTCGGGCGCTACAATTTTGCCGGTCGACTCCGAGCACAACGCCATTTACCAGTGTTTGCCTGCCAATTATGATTTATGCAGGGCCGACGAGTTTGGCGTCGAAAGGCTGGTTCTGACCGCCTCTGGCGGCCCCTTCAGGAACAAGAGCCTGGCGGAACTTTCTCAAGTCAGTCCTGCCCAAGCCATAGCGCATCCGAATTGGGTCATGGGACGGAAAATTTCGGTGGATAGCGCCACAATGGCAAACAAAGGTTTAGAGTTGATTGAGGCACTGTGGCTGTTTGGTTTACCCGCCAAGCAACTTTCGGTGTTGATTCACCCACAATCGATTGTTCATTCATTGGTGGAATACAAAGACGGCAGTATGTTGGCACAACTGGGTTGCCCAGACATGCGAACACCGATCGCCCATGTCTTGGGTTTGCCCGATCGAATTGAATCCGGTTCACCACGCCTGAACTTGGCGGCTTTGGGTAAGCTGGACTTTGAAGAACCCGACTTGAGTCGTTTCCCGATGCTGAAACTGGCCTTTGAAGTGTTAGAGAAGCCTGACACCTTGGCGCCAGTGTTCAACGCGGCCAATGAAATGGCAGTGGACTTGTTTTTGAATGAAAAGATTGCTTATATGGACATTGTGAAGCTGACGCAGCTGTGCATGTCCCGTTTTGCGTCAACGTCAATTGCAAACCTGGACGATGCCTTTGCACTGGACGTTGAGGTGCGCGCCTTTGCAACCGAATGCGCCGGGAAGTTTTAAACACAGGATCTTAATGCTGAATTCAATTGTCTCATTCCTGCTTGCCTTGGGCATTCTGGTGTTCATCCACGAATATGGTCACTACTCTGTGGCCCGCTTCTATGGCGTGCGCGTAATTCGGTTTTCTGTGGGTTTTGGAAAACCCATATTCAGGTGGATTAACCGCAAAACCAAAGTGGAATGGACTGTTTCATGGATTCCCTTGGGCGGTTATGTCCGAATGCTGGATGAGCGAGACCCAGACAGTCTCAAAGGCCATGACATTGAGCTTTCCGAGGCGTTCAATCGCAAACCAGTTGGTCAACGCATTGCCATTGTATTGGCCGGCCCCTTGGCCAATCTCGTTCTTGCTGCCCTCATTTATGGCTTTCTTGCCTACATGCAGCCCATGGGCTTGGCCACCCAGGTTTCAGAGCCAATCCCCAATTCAATCGCTGCCAATGCAGGTTTGATGGGTGGCGATGAAATTACCGAGGTGAACGGTGACCGGACCAAAAACTGGAATGAAGTGTCCTGGGCCCTGATCAAGGCCAGGCTTTTCCGTGACGATCTCTCAATCAAAGTGAACCGTGGCGGATATGAATTGTTTCTGGAGCCAGTTCAATCCTCGGAGGTTAATGCCGAGTTAGGACCGTCCTTGACGCGCGAACTTGGCTTTTCCCCGATCGAAAAAAGCGTCTTGGTCCGGGCCGTGGGCGAGGGCAGTGCGGCCGCCGCTGCGGGCTTCTTGGCGAATGATCAATTGCTCAGCGTGGAAGGCATACCCGTTGAAACATCAGCCCAATTTACAAGCCTGATCAAAGAACGCCCGGCACAGGAAACCACAGTGCGCATCCGTCGAAACGATCTGGACATCAGTGTTTTGGCCGTGCCCGAGAAAACCCAGCTTGAAAATGGCGAAATCATCGGCCGACTTGGCTTGTCGATTGGCGGCGAATCGGTGATTGTGAACAATCCCCTGAATCCGGTTGAATCGATCGTGGAGGGCACTGGCCGAATGATCGAAGTCAGCGTTTTTTCACTGGCTGCCTTGGGTAAAATGGTGACGGGCGATTTGTCCTGGAACCACCTCAGCGGGCCAGTGTCCATTGCATCAGCAGCGGGTGAATCATCAAGCCTCGGGATTCTTCCTTTTTTCGGTTTTCTGGCCATGGTTTCTGTTAGCCTAGGCATTTTGAATCTTTTGCCGATCCCCCTCTTGGATGGTGGGCACTTGATGTATTATTTGGCCGAAATCGTCAGAGGCAAGCCCGTTGATGAGGTTTGGCAAATTCGAGGTCAAAAACTGGGTATCTTGCTGATTGGCATATTGACCAGTGTTGCTTTTTTTAATGATATTCAAAGGCTAATTTTCTAAAGGCCTTCATATATTGGTTCCAGCCTGACGGGGCTGGTAGGAACGATCTGAATGACAATAAGAAGTACTCTGTTTCCAGCGCGCTTGGTTTACCCAGTCGTGGCCACCTGCGCTTTGTCAGTGGGCGTTGTACATGCCCAGGCAAACCAGTTTGTGGTGAAAGACATCGAGGTAGAGGGGTTGCGCCGCACTGAGGCGGGCACGGTATTTAGTTACCTGCCTATTCGCGTGGGTGACACATTCACCGACGAGAAAGCCCTTCAGGCCATTCGCTCACTTTTCGCAACCGGTTTTTTTGAAGATGTCAAAATTTCGGCCAAAGGTGATGTGTTGGTGGTGACTGTGGTTGAACGCCCGGCAATCGCCTCTGTAGAAATTAACGGCACCAAAGAATTTGACAAGGAAACCCTGAAAGAGGCGCTGAAAGGTGTCGGTATTGGTGAATCCCTGATTTTCGACAGGTCGCTGCTTGACAAAGCCGAGCAGGAGCTGAAGCGTCAGTATCTGTCGCGCAGCAAATATGGCGCACAGGTTCAAACCCGTGTTGACCAATTGGCGCGTAATCGCGTTGGCATTACGTTCAACGTCGATGAAGGCGAATCTGCCTCAATCAAGCAATTAAAAATTCTGGGAGCAAAAGACTTCGAGGAAGAGGAACTGCTTGAGGAGTTCGAACTGAGCACCGGCGGCTGGATGTCGTGGTACAGCAAGAATGATCAGTATTCCCGGCAAAAGCTGAGTGGCGACATTGAAAAGTTGCGTTCCTTTTACCTGAATCGTGGTTACGCCGATTTCAACATCGAAAACACCCAGGTTCAAATTGCACCCAACAAGCAAGATATCTTCATCACCATCACCATCAAGGAAGGTGAGAAATTCACCTTCGGTGACATCGAGCTTTCGGGCCAGTTGCTGGGGCGCGACGATGAGTTGCGTTCGCTGATCAAAATGAAGAAAGGCGAGACTTTCAATGGCGAATTGTTGACTGACAGCTCCAAAGCCATTCAAGACCGCCTGGGTAACTATGGCTACGCCTTTGCCAATGCCAACGTGATCCCCGATCTCGATCGTGAAAAGCGTGTGGTGAACATCAACATGGCTGTTGATACGGGCAAACGAGTTTATGTTCGCCGCATGAATGTGGGTGGTAACACCCGCACCAAAGACGAAGTCATTCGCCGTGAGTTCCGTCAGTTCGAATCATCCTGGTACGATTCCAGAAAAATTCAGCTGTCCAAAGAACGCGTTGACCGCTTGGGCTATTTCTCCAACGTGGATATCGAAACCCAACCCGTACCAGGAACATCGGATCAAATCGATGTGAACATGCAGGTTGAGGAAAAACCGACAGGCAATTTGTTGCTGGGTGCTGGTATTTCAAGTACCGACAGCTTGGTACTTTCTGCTGCCATTCAGCAGCAAAACCTGTTTGGAACCGGTAAAACCGTTGGGCTGGAGTTAAACACCAGCAAGGTGAACCGCACAATTTCGTTCTCACAAACAGATCCGTACTTCACGATCGACGGGGTTTCCCGCAGCTTCGAGGTGTACAACCGCCGCACAGACCCCAGCGAGTTGAATCTGGGTGACTACATCATCGAAACCACTGGTGCTGGCCTGCGTTTTGGTTATCCCATCAGCGAATTCGAACGTATTTCGTTTGGTGCAGGTTACGAAGGCACAGACCTTGAGGTGGGCCCATTCAGCCCGGACCGTTTCCAGCGATATGTGGATGACTTTGGCAACTCAAGCTACGCTGTTTTGCTCAACGCGGGTTATTCGTTTGATTCACGCGACTCGGCGATTGCACCAACACGCGGCCGAGTCACCAGGTTGACAGCTGAATACGCCACCCCGCTGGGCGATCAGGAGTTCATTCGCACCACTTATCAGGAACAGTTTTACTTCCCAATTGGCAAGCTTTACACCTTGGCATTAAACGGCGAGATCACAGGTGGTTTTGGTTTGGGCGACTCGCCTTACCCAATTTTCCGCAATGTATACGCAGGTGGTATTGGTACGGTTAGAGGCTATCGCTCATCCACTTTGGGACCCCGTGACGCCGACAATGTACCCATTGGCGGCTCCAAGCGCGTTATTGCCAATGCAGAGTTTTTCTTCCCGATCCCGGGTATGTCGAAAGACCGTACCTTCAGGGCGTTTACCTTCCTGGACGCGGGCAATGTTTTCCAAACCAATGAGAAGATCAAGTTTGGTGAATTGCGATACTCAACCGGTGTGGGTATTTCCTGGCTGTCCCCAGTTGGGCCTTTGAAGTTCAGCTTGGGTGTACCGCTGAACAGAGAGCCACAGGACGAAACCCAACGTGTTCAGTTCACGATTGGTACAGGCTTCTAAATTCGAACAAATATTGGAGAATGGTTTTGAATAGTGTGAAAAAATTGTTGATTGGCAGTGCTTTGTCCTTGGCGGTTGTACTGCCAACCATGTCTCACGCCCAAGCAGCGACCAAGATTGGATTTGTGAACACAGAACGAATTTTGCGCGATTCCAAATTTGCAGTGGAGTCCCAAAAGAAACTGGAACGTGATTTTTCAAAGCGTCAGAAAGAACTGGAAGACCTGGCTACCAAAGTGAAAGCAGAGGCCACCAAACTGGACAAAGACGCCATCACCTTGCCTGAAGCAGAGAAGGTTCGCCGTCAACGTGATCTGGCTGAAATGGACCGTGATTTCCAACGCAAGCGTCGCGAGTTTGAAGAGGACTTGGCTCAGCGTAAAAACCAGGTGGTGGGTGAGTTGGTAGAGCGCGCGAACCGCGTGATCCGCCAAATTGCGGAAAAGGAAAATTACGACATCATTTTCCAGGAAGCCGTGTATGCCAACAAGCGCATTGACATTACTGACCAAGTTCTCAGCAGCTTGGACAACGCGAAGTAAACCACATCAATGAATTTCATTGAAACGAAGCTCAGCACACTGCTTGAGCAGTTTGGCGGTCGACTGGCTTCGTTTGGTGGTGACCCGGCAGTGTCTGATGACATTCCTCTGGCCGGAATTCAACCGCTGGAAAAAGCCGGGATCAAACATCTCGGCTTTATTGCCAATCCCAAGTTTCGCGACCAATTGCTCTCAACAAAAGCGGGTGTAATTCTTGTCCGTGAATCCCAATTCGAGTCGCTTTGCCAGTTCCTCAAAGACAGCGCAGGGCCCGTGCCCACCTCAGTCGCATGGGTGGTCAGTGACCCTTACCTGTACTACGCCAAATTGCAACAATGGTGGGTGGCTCACAGTGAGTTCAAACCTGCGCCGGGCATTCATCCGCGTGCTGTTGTAGATCCAACCGCCACAATCGCTCCCAGCGCGATGATTGCAGCCAATTGCGTAATTGGCGCCCACACCAAAGTGGGCGAGGGCAGTCGAATTGAAGCTGGCGTGGTGCTGGGCAACCAGGTTGAAGTGGGTGCACATACTCGCATTTATCCAAACGTGACCATATACGACGAATGCACAGTTGGCTCGAATTGCATTGTGCATGCTGGTGTGGTGATCGGAGCGGACGGTTTTGGCTTTGCCAATGAAAAGGGAGCCTGGGTCAAAATACCGCAGGTGGGTCGTGTACTGATTGCAGACCATGTGGAAATTGGTGCCAACACCACCATAGACCGGGGTGCGCTAGACGACACCCTGATTGGTTTTGGCGTAAAACTGGATAATCAAATCCAGATCGCTCACAATGTCACTGTGGGCGAACACTCCGCGATGGCTGGCTGCGTAGGTGTTGCAGGCAGTACCAGCATAGGTGCTCGCTGCACGGTGGGTGGCGCGGCCATGGTGTTTGGTCATCTCAACATTCCAGATGGCACGCATGTGTCTGGAGCGTCAGTCGTGATGAGCAGCATTAAGGAGCCGGGCGCCTACACCGGAATTTTTCCCTTGCAAGAACACAAGGATTGGGAGAAAACTGCGGTTACTCTCAAACAATTGCTCAAGTTGCGCGGTGAAGTGCGTGAGCTGAAAAACAAGCTGAAATAACAATAAACCCAAATTTAAAAGTGTGAACTCAGAAGCTATGAATACGCCAGTTATGGACATCAAAGGCATTTTGGAAAATTTGCCGCACCGATACCCTTTTGTGCTCGTTGATCGAGTGCTTGAACTCGAGCCCAACGTTCGAATTCTGGCCCAGAAAAATGTCAGCTACAACGAACCTTTTTTCCCGGGACATTTCCCGATTCACCCAGTCATGCCCGGTGTGTTGATCATGGAAGCCTTGGCGCAGGCCGCTGGGCTGCTGTCGTTTAAATCCATGGAAGCCGCGCCCGACAAGAACTTGGTGTATTACTTCGTGGGTATCGACAATTGTCGTTTCAAGCGCCCCGTGGTGCCTGGTGATGTTTTGATGCTGGATGTTCAGGTGGAGCGTGTTTCGCGCGGAATCTGGAAGTACGCTGCGAAAGCGCTGGTGGATGGCAATGTGGTCGCGCTTGCTGATTTGATGTGCACGGCCCGCGAAGTTTAAGGAACACTTTCAAATGCCCATACATGCGTCAGCAATAGTCGACCCCAAGGCCGAACTGGACAGCACGGTTGAAGTTGGACCATTTTCAGTCATTGGTCCCCATGTAAAAATTGGTGCCCGCACAAAAATTGGCCCGCACATGGTCATTGCCGGGCACACCACCATTGGCCAAGACAATGTATTTCATGGCTCAGCCACCATTGGCGGAGACCCACAAGACAAAAAATACAAAGGTGAACCCACTGAACTGATCATCGGCGACCGCAACACCGTTCGGGAGTACTGCACCTTCAACACTGGCACTGTGCAAGACGGTGGTAAAACCACCATGGCCAACGACAACTGGATTATGGCGTATGTGCACATTGCGCACGACTGTCACATTGGCAGCAACACCATCATCGCCAACAGCGTGCAGCTGGCTGGGCACGTCATTATTGGGGACTGGGTTATTCTTGGCGGTATGAGCGGCGTGCATCAATTCATTCGCGTGGGCGACCATGCCATGACTGCATTTCAAACCAAGCTGATGCAAGACGTTCCTCCCTTCGTGATGGCAGCGGGTTACCCGGCAGCACCAGCCGGAATAAACTCGGAGGGTTTGAAGCGTCGGGGGTTTTCACCCGATGCGATTCTGAATATCAAACGGGCCTACAAGGCAATTTACCGCCAAGGACTGAGTATCGCAGAAGCCAAAGAGGCAATTGATTCCTTGGCCACTGCCGCACCCGACGATGCAAAGCCACACCTTGTCCACATGAAAGTGTTTCTTGACGAAGCCACTCGCGGCATCATTCGTTAAGCCATGGCGTACACCCGTACACCTTACAGCACTCAGCCTGTGGACCTGGCGATTGCCGTGGGCGAGGCCTCAGGTGACTGGATAGGCGCCTTGGCCATTGAACATCTGATACAAACCCAAACGCTGGCCATGGAGGGCATTGCGGGCCCCAAGCTTCGCGATTTGGGTGTGAAGCCCTTGCATGGCTCGGAAGAGTTGTCGGTGCGTGGTTATGTCGAGGTGTTGCGCCATTTGCCACGCTTGCTGAAGATGCGCAAAAATCTTATTCAACACTGGTCAATCAACAATCGACCCAAAGTGTTTGTGGGTGTAGATGCCCCGGATTTCAATTTGAACCTTGAGCTCGCCCTGCGTGAAAGTGGCGTGCCCACGGTTCATGTGGTGTGCCCATCGATTTGGGCTTGGCGAATGGAGCGCATTCACAAGATAAAAGCTGCCTGCAGCCATGTATTGTGCATTTTTCCATTCGAGCCTGAAATTTTAGCCAAAGAAGGGATTTCAGCCACCTACATTGGCCACCCCATGGCTGCACTGGTACCCGAAACAATCAACCCCATGGCCTATCGTACCGCCCTGGGCTTGCAACGCGAAGGGCAATTGCTGGCCGTATTGCCCGGCAGCCGTGGTGCCGAAGTCAAACACATTGGCCCTGCATTTGTTCAAGCCTGCGTTGAATTACTCAAGCAAAAACCAGACTTGCGTTTTGTAACACCCATGCCACCGGCCAGCAAATTGCTCGACATGTTCAGAACCATGATCCCGGCACAACTACTGGATCGCTGGGCATTGATCGAGGGCAAGTCTCATGAATGCATGGCTTCAGCCGATGCAGTGATGCTGGCCAGCGGCACCGCCACACTCGAGGCGATGATGTACCGCAAACCCATGGTGATTGCCTACAAAATGCCGTGGCTAAGCTACCAAATGATGAAAGGCAAGGGCTACCAGCCTTATGTGGGATTGCCCAATATTTTGTTGAATGAATTTGCGGTGCCCGAACTACTGCAAGACGATGCAACACCGGCTGCGCTCGCGCAAAAAGCACTGTTTCAACTTGATAATGATGCCAATCGGGACCGGCTTCAAACACTGTTTGCGGAACAGCACCAACGCTTGTTAAAACCTTCTGGAGAAATTGCCAGCCGCGTTATTCAGCAGGTAATGAATGGCTAGGTTTCAAGAGTGGTCAGAAATTCAGGCACACGCTGCACAGCTCGACTTGCAGGTGATTGGCGTGGATGAAGCGGGGCGAGGCCCACTGTGCGGCCCAGTGGTGGCTGGTGCGGCCTTGCTGAATCAGCCCAATACCATTGATGGATTGGCCTGCTCCAAAACACTCACTGCCAAGAAGCGAGACACGCTCGCGAGCTCAATTCACGAACATGCCAAAGCATGCGCAGTGGCCCACGCCACTGTTGAAGAAATTGATCGCTTGAATATACTCCAAGCCAGTTTGCTGGCCATGTGGCGAGCCGTTGACTCGGTGCTTGCACAAACCGGCCTGAAACCGGAGCAATGCTTGATCGTGGTGGATGGCAACAAATTGCCAAAATGGCCATACCAAGCGCTTGCTGTGGTGAAAGGCGACACCAAAATTCCTGCAATTTCAGCTGCCTCAATTTTGGCCAAAGTGGCTCGCGACGACTGGTGTAAAACCCATGCGCTGCAATACCCACAGTATGAACTGGACGTGCATATGGGCTACCCCACTGCGCGCCACATGGCTTTGCTGCGGGAACATGGGGCTACACAAGTACATAGAAAATCGTTCCGTCCAGTGCGTGAGGCACTGGAACGAGCACAACAGAACCCTTCGTTCTAGAGGCGATCATGAGTTACGAACGCCATTTTACACAAATTGAATCGGCCCAAAATGAACGGCTGAAAGCTGCCGTCAAACTGCTTTCCTCCAACCATGGGTTGCGCAACAGCGGCCTGGCTGCAGCCGAGGGTTTGCACCTTGCAGAAACGCTGCTACACCTGCCGGGTGTGCACATTGAATCGGTCTGGATTCCTCAAAGTTTGTTGAACAAGCCTGAATGGTTGACCATGTCGGCCCTGAGCGATGTGCTTGAGAACGGTGAGGTGCGCTGTCTGGTGCTTAGCGACGCACTTTATTCAAAACTCAGCAAACTGAATACCCCCACCGGGCCGATGATCTTTTTCAAACCGGTGAATGCCAGCGCAGCCATTGATTTAAACCAGGATATTGTCTTACTGGACGGCATCCAAGATCCAGGCAATGTGGGCACCCTGTTGCGCAATTGTGCAGCGGCTGGGGTTCAGCAAGTGGCATTGAGCGACCACAGCGCCTGGGTGTGGAGTGACAAGGTGCTGCGTGCAGGTATGGGCGCTCAGTTTGGCTTGCAGCTGTACGCTGAAGAAGACTTGCTGAAAGCGCTTTCATCGGCTAAATCAAAAATACCGGTGCGCGTGACCAGCCTGCATCCCAAAAGCGTTGACCTGTTCAACGCCAATTTAAAAACTGCGGGTGTGTGGGTATTCGGCAGCGAAGGGCAAGGCGTAAGCCAAGCCTGGCTGGACCGCGCCAGTGAACACATTCGAATTCCGCAAAGCAAAACCATTGAAAGCCTGAATGTAGGCAGCAGCAGCGCAGTGTGTTTATTTGAACAATTCAGGCAAAGGCGGTAAAATCAAATACACTGTACACTTAAACAGTGGTATCTGGATTTCGCTGTATGCACTTGCACCTTGTTTGGTTGAAAAAAGACCTGCGCCTTAGCGACCATGCTCCCTGGCATGCGGCAATTGCAGCCGCCAGGGAAAGCAAAGGTTGCGTGGCGGCCTTGTACTGCCTTGAACCCAAACTGATCAAGCAGCCCGACAGTGCCCCCCAGCATTTTGAATTTGCCCGTGAATGTTTACAGGAATTGGCGGAGCAATTGCCCGAGCATGTGCCCTTGCTATTGGCCAAAGCCAATGCGCCAGTTGCCTTGCAAACAATGGCCTTGTGTTGCCAACAACTCAGAATTTACAGCCACGAGGAAACTGGCAACTGGGCCAGCTTTGCGCGTGACAAGGAAGTGAAAGCCTTGTGTGCAAACCATGCCGTGCCCTGGTTTGAATTCCCCAACAATGCGGTGGTGCGCAAACTTGAAAATCGCGATGAATGGGGCAAGCTTTGGCTTGAAACCATGCGCAAACCAGTACTTCCTGCGCCAGAGTTTTCAGAATTACCTCAGACCACTTGGTTTGATTTCCCGCAGAACTTGCAGCAGCAACTAGAAGCCAATGGTTTGCCCTGTGTGCAATTGAACTGTTCACTTTGGCCGCAATGGGCTCAATATGTGCATTTTTACCCCAAACATTTAACGGACAAAACCCTGCGTCAGCAGGGTGGCAGGCAACAGGCACAACGCTGTTTGAGTGAGTTTTTGAGCGAACGCGGCATGAATTACCGCTTTGAAATGTCCAGCCCATTGAGCGCTGAATCAGCCTGCTCACGCCTGTCGCCTTACCTTGCTTTTGGTGTAATTTCCATTCGGGAAGTGCTGGAGGTGTTGGGCCAGGCGCGTCAGCAACTGGCAGAAAGCGATTTACCACCCAAAGCACAAACACAGTGGAAGCAATCCCTGAAGTCGTTCGAGAGCCGTTTGCATTGGCATTGCCACTTCATTCAAAAACTGGAAAGCGAACCCGAGCTTGAATTTCGATCAGCTCACCGTGGGTTGAATGCCATGCGCAATTTCTCCGAGCTTAGCCCGGAGGAAAATCAAAAAGCACTGGCGTGGATAGAAGGGCGTACCGGTTTTCCAATGGTAGATGCCTGCATGCGAATGTTGCGCGCCACGGGTTGGGTTAACTTCCGCATGCGTGCCATGCTTGTGGCATTTGCGTCTTACCAACTCTGGCTGGATTGGCGACACACGGCGCCCATGTTGGCGCGTGAATTTCTCGACTACGAGCCTGGCATTCACTACCCGCAATTCCAAATGCAGTCGGGCGTCACAGGCATCAACACCTTGCGCATTTACAACCCGGTGAAACAAGCCAAAGATCACGATCCCAATGGGGTGTTCATCAGGCGCTGGATACCAGAGCTGAAAAACATCCCTAATCCATGGATAGGGGAGCCCTGGAATACACCTCAACTCATTCAGCAAGAGTGCGGATGCGTGATAGGGGTGGACTACCCTTGGCCGGTAGTGGACCCTGACACAGCCATTTCGAAAGCGCGTTCCAACATTACAGAGTTCAGGCACCGCAAGGGTTTTGTTGAAGAATCAAAGCGTGTGTATGAAAAACACGGCTCAAGAAACCCAAACCGCAATGGCAATAACCGCGGCAGCCCACGACCTCGCAACAACAAACAACCCGACGAGCCCGAGATAGCAACCGATTCTCAGCAAAGTTTGTTTTGAACCAGCGTGTTGAAGGTGCAAACTTAGTAAATTGGGGAACCCAAATTCAATTGCTGCAGTATCGTAGTTGAAATTTCTTCAATGGACTTGCTGGTCGAGCTAAGCCAACTGATTCCCTCCCGACGCATCATGAACTCTGCCGCCTTGATCTCTTGCCTGCAATTTTCAAGTGAGGCGTATTTGCTGCCCGGGCGGCGTTCGTTGCGTATTTCGCTCAAGCGTTCTGGCGAAATGGACAGTCCAAAAATCTTGTCTTTGAAAGGGGGCAGGGCGGCGGGCAACTCACCACGCTCGAAGTCCTCTGGAATCAATGGGTAATTGGCGGCCTTGATACCGTATTGCATGGCCAGGTAAAGGCTTGTTGGGGTTTTACCCGAGCGGGAAACACCCACCAAAATAACATCGGCTGCCTGTAGGTCTTTGTGAGTTTGACCGTCGTCATGCGCCAGTGTGTAGTTAATCGCTTCAATTCGGTTTTTGTACTGCTCGTTGTCCGCAATGGTGTGCGACCTGCCAATGCGATGTGTGCTTTTGATGTCCAGTTCTTTTTCCAAGGGTTCCACAAAGGTGAGGAACAAATCCATGAACACGCCATCAGCCTGCTTCACCACATCGTTGATTACGGTGTTCACCAGGGTGCTGAACACAATGGGTTTCTGGCCATCGTATTTCGCGATGTCATTGATCTTTTGTCGAGCTGAAATTGCCTTCACTTCTGAATCAATAAAGGGAATGCGAATTTGCTTGAAACGTATGCCTTCAAATTGGGACAACACCGAGTGGCCGAGGGTTTCCGCCGTAATGCCTGTGCCGTCTGACACAAAAACCACGGTGCGTTCCTGGCTTACATTTTCTGACATGAATCAATCCTGTGTGTATCGGTGGCAAAAGGTCGGGTTACAGTTACAATCATAAAAAGAAATCAGGGGAAATAGTCGATGCGCGTGCACCCAAATCGCCGCATTCACTATTTCTTTTGAACTACAAGGTGAATCAATGTCAACAAATCAAGGAGTTAGCCCAACAGCTCTTGTTGCGCCATTCGAGAAGCTTCGAATGGAAGATGTAGAAACTGTCGGTGGTAAAAACTCGTCTTTGGGTGAAATGATCTCCCAATTGGCCGAAACTGGTGTGCGAGTGCCTGGCGGCTTTGCCACCACAGCCCATGCCTTCCGTGAATTCCTGAAAGCCAACAATCTGGTTGAGCGTATCAACGCCAAGCTCGATGCCCTGAATGTGGACGATGTTCGCGCACTGACCCAAGCCGGTGCCGAAATTCGCCAGTGGGTAATTGATGCGCCACTGCCTGCCGATCTGGAAAAAGAAATTCGCGATTCTTACACCACCATGATGGCCCAAAGTGGTGGCGATATTTCAGTGGCGGTTCGCTCCTCAGCCACCGCAGAAGACTTGCCAGACGCTTCCTTTGCAGGGCAGCAAGAATCTTTCCTGAACGTCACCGGCATTGATGATGTGCTTGAGAAAATCAAGGAAGTGTTCGCATCGCTGTACAACGATCGCGCCATTTCTTACCGCGTACACAAGGGATTTGCGCACGCGGACGTTGCTTTGAGCGCGGGCGTGCAGCGTATGGTTCGCTCTGACAAAGCGGCTTCTGGTGTCATGTTTACCATGGACACTGAAAGTGGATTTGATCAAGTGGTGTTCATCACTTCCAGCTACGGATTGGGTGAAACCGTAGTGCAAGGCGCAGTGAACCCCGATGAGTTCTACGTATTCAAGCCCACATTGGCTGCGGGAAAGTACCCCATCATTCGCCGTCAAATTGGATCCAAATTGATCAAGATGGAATTTGATGCGCTGAAGGAAAGCGGGAAAAGCGTGCGCACCGTCGATGTACCCGCCGAGCAGCGCAACCGATATTCATTGAATGACGAGGATGTGATCGAACTGGCAAAGTACGCCATGATTATCGAGAAGCATTATGGCCGCCCTATGGACATTGAGTGGGGCAAAGACGGTATTGATGGCAAGCTGTATATTTTGCAAGCCCGCCCCGAAACCGTGAACTCGCAAAAAGACAACGACGTGCAGTTGCGTTACAAGCTTAAGGGCAATTCGGCGATTCTGAGTTCAGGCCGAGCCATCGGCCAGAAGATTGGTGCAGGTTCCGTGCGGGTAATCAATGATTCCTCTGAGATGGACCGTGTACAAGCCGGCGATATCTTGGTGACCGACATGACCGACCCCAATTGGGAACCGGTGATGAAGCGGGCAGCAGCCATTGTCACCAACCGCGGTGGCCGTACTTGCCACGCCGCGATCATTGCCCGCGAACTGGGCATTCCCGCTGTGGTGGGTTGTGGCGATGCCACTGAAAAACTGAAAGAAGGCATGCTGGTTACAGTAAGCTGTTCGGAAGGCGACACAGGCTACATCTATGATGGCTTGCTGGAAACAGAAGTCAGCGAAGTCAAGCGCGGCGCGTTGCCTGAAATTCCCGTGAAAATCATGATGAACGTGGGCAACCCTCAATTGGCCTTTGAGTTTTGCCAATTGCCCAACAAGGGCGTTGGCTTGGCACGCCTGGAATTCATTATCAACAATGCAATCGGCATTCACCCGAAAGCCATTCTTGATTATCCGAACGTGGATGCCGATTTGAAGAAAGCCGTGGAAAGTGTGGCGCGTGGCCATGCAAGCCCGGTCGCATTTTTTGTGGACAAATTGGCTGAGGGAGTGGCCACAATCGCGGCTGCTTTCTACCCAAAGCCGGTTATTGTTCGCATGTCCGATTTCAAGTCCAATGAATACCGCAAGCTGATCGGTGGCAGCCGCTACGAACCCGAAGAAGAAAACCCGATGCTCGGTTTCCGCGGCGCGGCCCGATACATCTCCGAGGAATTTGCGGAGTGTTTCGAGATGGAATGTTTGGCCTTGAAACGTGTTCGCGAGCAAATGGGCCTGGACAATGTTCAAATCATGATCCCGTTTGTACGCACATTGAACCAGGCAGCCAAGGTAGTTGACCTGCTGGGCCGCAACGGTTTAAAGCGTGGCGAAAATGGCCTGAAAGTGGTGATGATGTGCGAAGTGCCTTCCAATGCCGTGTTGGCAGATCAGTTCCTGGAGTACTTTGATGGCTTCTCGATTGGCTCCAACGACCTGACCCAGCTTACCTTGGGCCTGGACCGGGATTCAGGGCTGGATATTTTGGCCGCTGATTTCGACGAACGCGACCCTGCCGTGCGTGCCCTGTTGAGCAAAGCCATTGAGGCCTGTAAAGCCAAAGGAAAATACGTGGGAATTTGCGGGCAAGGGCCTTCAGACCACCCCGACTTTGCCTTGTGGCTGGCTGGTGAAGGAATTGAATCCATTTCGCTGAATCCTGACACGGTGATTGACACCTGGCAGAAACTGGCCGACAGGTTCAACAAAAAGTAAAAAGGAGTCACACCATTGAGCAATTTGTCACTGTGGTTGGTATTGGCGGGTATCTTGTTGATTGCCGAAATGACCACGGGTACGTTTTACCTGCTCATGGTGTCCCTGGGGGCGGCCATCGGTGCATTGATGGCCTACCTCGGTTACGGTCTTGAAATTCAAATTGGCGCAGCAGCCGTGTTTGCAGTGGCTGGCAGCCTTCTTCTTCGCAACCGTTCGGTCAAACGAAGCAACACAGACAAACAACACGATGTGCTCGACATTGGCAACAAACTTGAAATTCCAAGCTGGAATGCGGGTGGGCGCGCCAATGTGCAATACCGTGGAGCCACTTGGGCAGCGGAGAGCACCGACAGCACGCCTGTAACGGGCCTGCATCAAATTGTCGATGTACAGGGCAATGTCCTGAAAGTCAAAAGCGTATCGACACACGCATAATCGGCGTGGCCTTGTTCCAAGGTTAGCCAATCAAAGGAGAAAATTCATGGAAGTTTCAATTGTCATATTGATTCTGGCGATTGTGTTTGTCAGCCAGGCGCTGCGCATAGTGCCGCAGCAAAGTGCATGGGTGGTAGAGCGTTTGGGAAAATACGACCGCACCTTGCAGGCTGGCTTGAATTTTCTTGTGCCCTTCATTGAGCGGGTTTCGTACAAGCACTCCCTGAAAGAAATTCCCTTGGATGTACCCAGCCAGGTGTGTATTACCAAGGACAACACCCAACTTCAGGTTGATGGCATTTTGTATTTTCAGGTGACTGACGCGATGCGGGCCAGCTACGGTTCAAGCGACTACATCAGCGCCATTACCCAACTTGCGCAAACCACCTTGCGATCGATTATTGGCCGCATGGAGCTCGACAAAACTTTTGAAGAGCGCGACATGATCAACGCGGCGATTGTAAATGCTTTGGATGAAGCGGCGCTGAACTGGGGCGTTAAGGTATTACGATATGAAATCAAAGACTTGACGCCACCTCGTGAGATTTTACTTTCAATGCAGGCGCAAATTACAGCCGAACGGGAAAAGCGCGCCCTGATTGCTGCGTCAGAGGGGCGCAAACAAGAGCAGATCAACATTGCCAATGGTGAACGGGAATCTGCAATTGCCCGCTCCGAGGGTGACCGGATTGCCGCCATCAACCGCGCCCAGGGTGAAGCCGGTGCAATCAGGGAAATTGCCGAAGCCACCGCCGACGCCTTGCGAAAAGTAGCCGCAGCGGTAGCCGAGCCAGGTGGAATGGAGGCAGTGAACCTGAAAGTGGCCGAACAATACATTGAAGCATTTTCAGGCGTAGCCAAGGCTGGCAATACCCTGATATTGCCTGGCGACCTGTCCAACATGGGTTCCATGGTGGCAGCAGCGATGCAGGTGGTGAAGCAGGGCAAATAAGATAAGTCTTGGCAGTTGGCGGAACCTGATGGGCTTTGTTGGACACAGAAACAGGTAACAATCCCATTGATAAACCCTTCAAGTGCACATGAAAGACACCGCCAGCCTAAGCCTTACCCTGGACAAGCTTTTAATCAAACGCGCCAGGGTGGCAGCCGCGAAAATTGGAGCCCCACTCAACACAGTGGTTAGCCAACAACTTCAGGCCTTTTTGGATTCTTTCGAGCAATCTGAAGCCTTGGGCAATCAGAATTTTACGATCCTGGCAGAGTTTTCAATCGGCGTCCGCTCAGCGAATGACGCCATGAAAGCCCTTTCAATTCGCTCCCCCGCTGAGTTGAACAGGCTTTTGGCAGTGGCGAAGCTGCCAAAACCCACCGTGTCAGAACACGAAATTAGCCGCATGGTCGAGGCCCTTAAAACACTCTCCAGCGGCAGTGAAACATGAGAAAACAGGCGATGCATGTTGTGCTGATTCCTGACAGCGGAACGCTTTTGCAACTGCACCGAGAACTGCGGCTGGAATCGCTATTCTCCAGCTTCGCAACGCTTGCCATTACCGATGCGTCGGTTCACGAATTACTTCGCTTTTGCAAAAACGAAGGCCAAGAAATTGCAATGTGGATCAAAAATAACCACGTCGCGATATTGGAAACCCGAGCGTTCAACAATGGGTGTAATGAGGTTTTTGCTCAGCCGAATTGTCTATATGGCTTGGTTGCCGACATTGGCTTGCAAGAAATCATGAATGAAACCAATTTGTCAGGTGGGAACACCCAAGTAATTTTCTTGCTTGACGAACACAAATGTGCAGCCAAAAATACATTTCTGTATGGTTCTTTTTGCACTGGGGTTACGCTTCTTGCGTATCAAAGGTTCCTCGAGAGCAGCCAGCCCTGCCCAATACAGGCTACCCAACCAAGCCGCCTGGAAAATGCCGATGAATCAACGGTGAAAACTCATAAGCCTGTTGAGCCGCCGAACACCCAACGTTTTCAAGCAAGTTCACCAGAGAGGGAGCCGGGCAGGTTTTACCTGAACTCGACCATGCTTGCAAATCCCAAACTTGTGGAAAGAAAACTTCGGGATATGGCGAATCAAACTGTAAACATTGGCCTTAAGGCGATTGATAAAATCAAGGCAAGCCGATCGAACGAACCGAATAAACCAGCCTTGTCTGCGATTGAAAAATTCAGAAGAAGTCTGATGTGAACAGCGCAGAATCTCTCAGGTACGGTGAATCTTCATCAACCGTTCCTGCTCTCGCTTCCAGTCCTTGTCCTTCAGGGTATCCCGTTTGTCATGCTGCTTTTTACCCTTGGCAAGGGCCATGTCTACTTTCACCCGGCCATTTTTGAAATGCAGGTTCAGCGGCACCAGTGAATAACCTTTTTGTTCTACTTTACCAATCAAGCGGTTAATTTCTTTTTTGTGCATCAACAACTTGCGTGTGCGGGTGTTCACCGGGTTGACATGGGTAGATGCACTGGTCAGTGGCGAAATATGGCAGTTCAGCAGCCACAGTTCGCCGTTGCGAACCACGATGTGGCTTTCCTTGATTTGAACACGACCATCGCGAATGGATTTGACTTCCCAGCCTTCCAACACAATACCCGCCTCGTACTTCTCTTCAATGAAGTAATCAAAACCTGCTTTTTTGTTGTCAATAATGCTCATGAATTCGGTGAAAACGTCCTTTGGGTGCGGCGTAGCGTGAAAAACGCTAAAATAGAGAGTTTAATCCTTTCTCCGAGCGGGAAACAAACCCTTCAGCATTCATGGCCATTGTAGAAAAGTCCGTGTTGGTTCATTTTTCCACGCAACAAATGTTCGATTTGGTGCGGGCGGTGGCCGATTATCCCCAGTTTTTGCCGTGGTGCGGTGCCGGAAGTGTTGAGCCTGTTGGCGCCAACATTGAAAAAGCGACCGTAGAAATTGCGTTCAAGGGTGTCAAACAAAGCTTTTGCACAATGAACAAACTGACACCACACGAGGAAATCCACATGACCTTGGTGGAAGGTCCGTTTACCCATCTTGAGGGCACCTGGCATTTCATTGAACTGACGCCCGAAGCCTGTAAGGTTCATTTCAAACTGGCCTACGAGTTTTCAAGCAAGGTACTGGAGCAATTGGTGGGGCCGGTGTTCACCAGCCTTGCCAACAGTTTCGTGGATTCCTTCATTAAACGTGCAGAGTCGTTACACAGCACCGGGGCAGGGCAGTGATGCTTGTTCACTGGCTTGAACTTGGCCCAGCCGACGGCGGTGTGCTTGTATCAATGCCCAAGCCATTGAATGTGCCCGAAAAAACCACGGTGGAGCAGGCACTTCAGGCCATTGGCTTGAGCAGTGAACGCATTGCATTGTTACTCAAGGAACGCGCAGTGGCGGTGTATGGCCTTTACGCCACCGAGGGCATGCTGCTTCACCCGGGCGATCGCATTGAAATTCTGGATGGGCTTAGCTTCGACCCAATGGAAAGTCGCCGCAGGCGTGCCCAACACAAGGTGCTGACAAAACGCCAGAAAGAATTGGCGAAATACGAGCGGCGAAGCCGCAAGCAATCAAAAACCGTCCCTTAAAACTTAAATTCCCCGGTTTTTCTGTTTGTAAACCAAAACAGGCATGCTGGGTATCCTTTATAATTCGCTTTTGCGCAAGGAGAAATTGCATGCGTGTCACGCAGAAAGCGTTAACGTTTGATGATGTATTGCTGGTTCCTGCGTTCTCAGACGTTCTTCCCAAAGACACATCCCTGTCTACCCAACTGACCCGAAACATCAGCCTGAACATTCCTCTGGTGTCTGCCGCCATGGACACGGTGACTGAAGCCAGGTTGGCCATTGCCATGGCACAGGAAGGTGGTATCGGTATTGTTCACAAGAACCTGACAGCAACGCAGCAAGCGGCCGAGGTGGCCAAAGTAAAACGCCATGAGTCTGGCGTGCTTCGCGACCCGATCACGATCGAGCCTGAACTCACCGTTCGCCAGGTCATTGCTCTTACACAGCAACACAAAATTTCGGGCCTGCCTGTTGTCAAGAATGGCAAGGTGGTTGGCATTGTCACGAACCGCGACCTGCGTTTCGAAACCAAACTGGACCAGCCTGTTTCCAACGTCATGACCCCACGAGAGCGTTTGGTCACCGTATCCGAAGACGACAGCCTGGAGCAGGCCAAAGCCTTGATGCACAAGCACCGCCTGGAGCGCGTGTTGGTGATGGGTGCAGACAACGCGCTGAAAGGCTTGATTACTGTTAAGGACATCCAAAAAGCCACGGAACACCCGTGGGCCAGCAAAGACATTCACGGGAAATTGCGCGTAGGTGCAGCCGTGGGCGTGGGCGATGGCACTGAAGAACGTGTTGAAAAGCTGGTGGCTGCTGGCGTGGACGTAATCGTTGTTGATACAGCCCACGGCCACAGCAAAGGCGTGTTGGACCGCGTACGCTGGGTAAAGCAAAACTACCCACAGGTGGATGTAATTGGCGGCAACATTGCTACGGCCAGCGCTGCGTTGGCCTTGATGGAGCATGGCGCAGACGGCGTGAAAGTGGGTATTGGTCCAGGTTCAATTTGTACCACGCGTATTGTGGCTGGCGTGGGTGTTCCCCAAATCAGCGCAATTGCCAATGTGGCCAAGGCCCTGAAGGGCACTGGTGTGCCTGTGATTGCAGATGGTGGCATTCGTTATTCCGGTGACATTTCCAAGGCTCTGGCAGCCGGTGCAAGCGCCGCCATGATGGGCGGCATGTTTGCCGGCACTGAAGAAGCGCCAGGTGAAGTCGTTTTGTTCCAGGGCCGCAGCTACAAGGCTTACCGCGGTATGGGCTCCTTGGGCGCCATGACACAGGGGTCTGCGGACCGCTACTTCCAGGACCCGGCCAACAATGCCGACAAACTGGTACCCGAGGGTATTGAAGGCCGGGTGCCCTACAAAGGCTCCGTGCTGTCCATCATTTTCCAGTTGGTAGGCGGTGTCCGTTCTTCCATGGGTTATGTCGGCTGCCGTTCAATTTCTGAAATGCACGAAAAAGCAGAGTTCGTTGAAATTTCATCTGCGGGCATTCGGGAATCACATGTACACGATGTTCAAATTACCAAAGAAGCACCGAACTACCATGTCGATTGACAAGGCCTGAATACAGCGAAGCCGCCATGCAAAAACCTGACATTCCACACAACGAAGAAGAAAGAACACGGGCAATCCAGAATTTGGGAATGATTTATTCCCCCTCCGAGGCCCGGTTTGATCGAATCACGCGTTTGGTTTGTCGGCACTTTGACATTGATACGGCGCTGGTCACCATTGTTTACAAAGAAATTCAATGGTTCAAATCGCTTCAAGGCCTGAATGCATGCTCCACAGACAGAGAGGTGTCTTTCTGTGGACATGCCATTCTCAGTGATGAACCTTTGATTGTTGAAAATGCGCTGCTGGACCCCCGATTCATGGACAACCCTTTGGTTGTCGACGGACCAAGAATACGGTTTTATGCAGGTCAGCCCGTTCGGGATGCATTCGGTATCACGATCGGTACGCTTTGCGTGATCGACAGCGTTCCCCGCGCATTCTCCCAGGAAGACAGGCAGGATCTACGAGATTTCGCGCGCCTGGTTGAAGTAGAGCTGGCCAAGCCGATAGAGGACAATGTCGTGAGCCGGTTTGTGCGTTCTTTGAACGAAAATCAAAGGTCTTTGCTGATTGATCCAATCGTAGGCTCTTGGAACAGACGCGGATTTGAAGCACTGCTGGACAAAGAACTCGAATATGCCTTGCACAAGGGAGAAGACCTTTCCTTGCTGCATGTGAAACTCAGTTCATTTGATTTGATTTTGAACAGGTTTGGTCACGATCGCATTGTTGATTTCACCAAGTTCACTGCGTCCATTATTCGAGACATGTTGCCCAATGGCTCAAGTGTTGGATCCCTAGGGGCAGATGCCTTCGTGGCTGTGTGTTCGGGCATGACCAATTCGGAGGTGGCACGTTTGCTGGAACAGCTGAAAGCCCGTTTTGGTGAAACCACGCTCGAAACCCATGGCGTGAAAGCTCTGGTTGATGTGGACATCAACTTTCTCAGCCTGTCAGGCGACGAACTTCAATGCACGGCAGTGCAAGCAGTGGATCGCCTGTTAAGTCTTAGTTAAGCATCGGCCAAGCCCTGCGCAACATTGCCTTGGGCCAATTACCTTTAATACATTCAAAGAACGCTTCATGAATCATCAGAAAATTTTGGTACTCGACTTCGGGTCACAGGTCACACAACTCATTGCCCGACGCGTACGTGAGTGCGGCGTTTTCTGCGAAATTTTGCCCTGCGACGTAGACCCGGAACGCATCAAGGAATACGGGGCATCCGGCATTGTTTTGTCGGGTAGCCACCAGTCTGCTTATGAAGAAAGCACCGACAGGGCGCCCGAGTTGGTGTTTAATCTTGGCGTACCAGTGCTGGGCATTTGCTACGGCATGCAAACCATGGCCATGCAACTTGGCGGCAAAGTCGAAGCGGGTACGGTTCGGGAATTTGGTCATGCCCAAATTCGGGCCCATGGCCACACAAAACTGTTTGATGGCATTCAAGACGAAACCAACGAACATGGCCATGGCCTGTTGAATGTTTGGATGAGCCACGGTGACAAGGTGACCGAGCTTCCACCCAACTTCAAGTTGATGGCTTCTACACCCTCGTGCCCAATTGCCGGCATGGCCGATGAAGCACGCGGTTTCTATGCCGTGCAATTTCACCCTGAGGTAACGCACACCAAAAAAGGCAAGGAAATACTGGCACGCTTTGTACGCGACATTTGCGGTTGCAAAGGTGACTGGTCCATGCCAAGTTTTGTGGATGAAGCGGTTGAAAGAATTCGTGCCCAGGTCGGCACTGATGAAGTTATTTTGGGCCTTTCGGGTGGCGTTGATTCTTCCGTGGCAGCTGCATTGATTCACAAGGCAATTGGTGATCAGCTTACCTGCGTGTTTGTGGACCATGGCTTGCTTCGTTTCAAGGAAGGCGAGCAGGTTATGGAAACATTCGCCAAACATTTGGGTGTGCGTGTTGTGCATGTGAACGCCACAGAAGAATTCATGGGGCAGCTGAAAGGCGTCACCGACCCCGAGGCCAAACGCAAAATTATTGGTAAAGCATTCGTGGATGTATTCCAGCGCGAGGCTGGCATGCGTGCCAACGCCAAGTGGCTTGCACAGGGCACTATTTACCCCGACGTGATTGAATCAGCTGGCGCAAAAACAGGCAAAGCCACCAGCATCAAAAGCCACCACAACGTGGGCGGCTTGCCCGATACGCTGAACCTGAAATTGCTGGAGCCCCTGCGTGATTTGTTCAAGGACGAAGTGCGTAAACTTGGCGTTGAACTTGGCCTTGACCCTGAAATGGTTTACCGCCACCCATTCCCCGGGCCGGGCTTGGGTGTTCGAATTCTTGGCGAGGTGAAAGCCGAGTATGCTGAAATTTTGCAGCGTGCCGATGCCGTATTCATCGAAGAATTGCGCAACACCAAAGCCACAGCCAAAGACGCAGCGGCTGAGCTTTGCACCGAGGAACAAATTGGAAAAAGCTGGTACGACCTCACCAGCCAGGCTTTTGCAGTGTTCTTGCCAGTGAAATCGGTGGGGGTGATGGGCGATGGCCGCACCTACGAATATGTGGTGGCCATTCGCGCCGTACAAACCCAAGACTTCATGACAGCACACTGGGCACACCTGCCTTATTCATTGTTGGGCCGTATCTCCAATCGTATTATTAACGAGGTAAAAGGTGTGAACCGGGTGGTGTACGATGTATCGGGCAAGCCGCCTGCGACCATTGAATGGGAATAGGCCGATAAAGCAAATCCCGTCACTTACCCCAGCCTTACAGAAGAGCCCGCAAATGCGGGCTTTTTTGCATTCAGGGGGTGAGGTTTGCCCTAATTCCCGAATGAAAACACACATGCCACCATCATTGGCGATATCTAACTATCGGCGCAGCCCGGCACCGGTTGGCACAACGACAATGACAACATGGAGAACCCATGGCAGAAGTAGTGTTGGAGACAAGGGCGCTGACCAAGGAATTCAAGGGATTCACTGCGGTCAGCGATGTGAATTTGAAAGTACAGCGGGGCCATATCCACGCGTTGATCGGCCCCAACGGCGCAGGTAAAACGACCTGTTTCAATTTGTTGACGAAATTTTTAACGCCCACATCAGGCCAAATTTTGTTCAACGGCAAAGACATCACCAGTGCAAAGCCAGCCCAAATCGCCCGGCAAGGCATTATTCGATCGTTTCAAATTTCCGCAGTATTCCCACACCTCACTGTGCTTGAAAATGTACGCATCGGCTTGCAACGCCCATTGGGTAATTCGTTTCATTTCTGGAAAAGTGAGAAAAAACTCTCGGTGCTGAATGACAAGGCCATGGCTTTGCTTGCGCTGGTTGACCTGGAAAGCTTTGCCGACACCCTGACCGTAGACTTGCCTTACGGCAGAAAACGTGCACTTGAAATTGCAACCACATTGGGCATGGAACCTGAATTAATGCTGCTGGATGAGCCAACCCAGGGCATGGGCCACGAAGACGTGGACCGCGTTACCCAATTAATCAAGAAGGTTTCCGCTGGCCGAACCATTTTGATGGTTGAACACAATATGAATGTGGTGGCGGGTATCAGCGACCGCATCTCGGTGCTACAACGCGGCGCAGTGCTGGCCGAAGGAAGCTACGACGAGGTTTCGCGCAACCCCGAGGTGATGGAGGCCTACATGGGCTCCACCACTGGAGTTCTGGAGGGTGCGCACTGATGAGTAATGCATCGACAAACACTGCGCTTGAAATCGCCGGGCTTAACGCTTGGTATGGCGAATCACACATTTTGCACAACCTGAACCTGACTGTTAAAACAGGTGAGGTGGTAACACTTCTGGGGCGAAATGGCGCAGGGCGCACCAGCACCCTGCGTGCCATCATGGGTTTGACTGGTTCAAGAAAAGGGTCAATCAAAATCAATGGCACCGAGGCGATTAACATGCCCACCCACAAAATTGCCCACTTGGGTGTGGGTTACTGCCCGGAAGAACGGGGCATATTCTCTTCCCTGTCTGCCGAAGAAAACCTGATGCTGCCACCCTTTGTTTCAAAAACCGACAAAGGCATGAGCGTGGCAGAAATTTACGAGATGTTCCCCAACCTGGCCGAACGCAAAAAAAGCCAGGGCACGCGTTTGTCAGGTGGTGAACAGCAAATGTTGGCCGTTGCGCGCATTCTGAGAACTGGCGCCAAACTCTTGCTGCTGGATGAAATTTCTGAGGGGCTTGCGCCTGTTATTGTTCAAGCCCTGGCCAAGATGATTACCACCCTGAAATCGAAGGGCTACACCATTGTGATGGTGGAACAGAATTTCCGTTTTGCAGCCCCACTGGCCGACCGGTTTTACGTGGTGGAACACGGCCAAATTGTGGAGGCTTTTGCTTCCTCGGAACTCGATGAAAAAATGCCCGTGCTGCATTCGCTGCTGGGCGTATAAAAAACCAACCTTTCAAGGGATTGGACTTAAACCAAAGGAGATGATGATGAAATTAAAACCAATCGCAACTGGACTGACCGCACTTTTTGCATTCGCTGCCGGCTCAGCACAGGCACAAATTTCCAACGACACCATCAAGATTGGTGTCATCACCGACATGTCTGGCCTGTATGCCGACATTGACGGGCCTGGTGGTGTCGAGGCTGTAAAAATGGCGATCGCTGATTTTGGCGGCACCTTGAACGGCAAGAAAATCGAACTGGTGTTTGCTGATCACCAAAACAAGGCTGACATTGCAGCCAGCAAGGCACGCGAGTGGTTTGACACTGAAGGTGTCGACATGCTGATTTCAGGTACCAACTCCGGCACGGCTTTGGCCATGGCCAAAGTGGCCGATGAAAAGAAAAAGCCTAACTTTGTAATTGGTGCTGGTACCGCCCGCATTACCAATGAAGAATGCAACCCTTACAGCATTCACTATGCCTATGACACGGTAGCAATGGCCAAAGGCACTGGTTCAGCTGTAACCAAGCAGGGCGGCAAAACATGGTATTTCCTGACCGCGGACTACGCCTTTGGCACCTCACTTGAAACCGATACCACCGCAGTGGTAAAGGCCAGTGGCGGCACTGTAAAGGGCGCCGTTCGTCACCCATTGTCAGCATCTGACTTTTCCAGTTTCATGCTCCAAGCGCAAGCCTCGGGTGCACAAATTCTGGGCCTGGCCAACGCCGGTGGTGACACAGTCAACTCCATCAAGGCGGCCAATGAATTTGGAGTTACAGGCAGCATGAAGCTTGCCGGTTTGCTGATGTTCATCAATGACGTACACGCTTTGGGATTGGGCCAAACCAAGGGCATGTACCTCACCGACAGCTGGTATTGGGATCAAAACGACGAAACCCGCAAGTGGTCCAAACGCTTCTTCGACAAAATGAAGAAAATGCCCAGCAGCCTGCACGCAGCCGATTACTCGGCAACCCTGCAATACCTGAATGCTGTGAAAGCTGCGGGTACGGATGATGGCGCCAAAGTGATGGAAGCGCTGCGCAAACAAAAGGTGAACGATATGTATGCCAAAAATGGCTACTACCGTGCCGACGGCAGCATGATTCACGACATGTTCCTGATGCAGGTGAAAGACCCCAAGGAGTCCAAAAAGCCCTGGGACTACCTGAAGGTTGTCCAAGCCATTCCAGGCGAACAGGCTTTCACCACCAAAGCTGAGACCAAGTGCGCTTTGTGGAAGTGATGCATTAAAACCAAAACAAGACCAATGCCCCTGAGGTTTAACCACCCAGGGGCTTTGCGGGACACGTACTCATGGAAATTTTTGGAATTCCCTTGCAGGCCTTTCTTGGGCAGTTACTGCTTGGCCTGGTGAATGGCTCGTTTTATGCCATGTTGTCACTGGGTCTTGCTGTTATTTTTGGCTTGCTCAATGTGATCAACTTTGCCCACGGCGCGCTGTACATGATGGGCGCGTTTTTCGCCTGGATGGGCATGGCCTATTTCAACCTGAATTATTGGGTGATGCTGCTGCTTGCCCCCTTGTTGGTGGGCGCCTTCGGGATACTGATTGAAAAAACAATGTTGCGCTGGCTTTACAAGCTTGACCACTTGTATGGCTTGTTGCTGACCTTCGGCATTACCTTGATGCTGGAAGGAATATTCCGCTCGATTTATGGTGTTTCCGGTCAACCCTATTCAGTGCCAGAAGCCTTGCAGGGTGCGACCAACCTGGGCTTCATGATTCTGCCCAACTACCGCGCCTGGGTCGTGGTGGCCTCGCTGGTGGTTTGTTTTGCCACCTGGATCATGATTGAAAAAACAAAGCTGGGAGCCTTGCTTCGTGCGGGTACTGAAAACCCGCGACTGGTGGAGGCCTTTGGCATCAACGTGCCCTTGATGGTGACGCTGACCTACGGCTTTGGTGTGGCACTTGCTGCATTCGCGGGTGTACTGGCTGCGCCGGTTATTCAAATTTCACCGTTGATGGGCTCTAACCTCATCATCACTGTGTTTGCGGTAGTGGTGATTGGTGGAATGGGATCTATTCTGGGTTCAATCATTACCGGGCTCACCTTGGGCATTGTGGAAGGATTGACCCGTGTGTTTTATCCAGAATTGTCAGCCACAGTGGTGTTCATCATCATGGCGATTGTGCTCATGATTCGCCCGGCCGGTTTATTCGGCCGCGAGAAATAAAGGGTTTGACACGATGAACAAAAATACAATTATCGCCATTGCAGCAATCATTCTCGCCCTGGCGGCACCGTTTTTCATGTACCCAGTGCTGCTGATGAAACTGCTGTGTTTTGCGCTGTTTGCATGTGCATTCAACCTGTTGATTGGCTACACCGGTTTGCTTTCCTTCGGACATGCCGCTTTTCTGGGTGGTGCGGGGTACATGGCCGGGTATGTTATACGAGACCTTGGTATGCCCTTTGAGCTTGGTTTGCTGGCGGGCGTGGCATTTGCAGCGCTTATTGGTTTAATCATGGGTGCTTTGGCCATACGACGGCAGGGCATTTACTTCACCATGATTACGCTGGCACTGGCACAAATGCTGTATTTCATCTTTTTACAAGCGCCATTTACTGGCGGTGAAGATGGTTTACAGGGCATACCGCGCGGCACCTTGTTCGGTGTTGTCGACCTTAGTAACGACTTGACACTTTACTTCGTGGTATTGGCCATTTGCATCGCAGGCTACGCCCTGATTGTTCGCACTGTGCATTCGCCCTTCGGGCAGGTTCTCAAGGCGATCAAGGAAAATGAACCACGCGCAATATCACTGGGTTATGACGTGGACAAATACAAGTTGCTGGTGTTTGTTTTGTCAGCTGCATTGTCGGGTTTGGCAGGTGCAACAAAAGCCTCGGTGCTTGGCTTTGAAACATTGACCGATGTGCACTGGACGATGTCTGGCCTGGTGGTGCTGATGACCTTGGTGGGTGGCTTGGGCACTCTTGCAGGCCCAATTGTGGGTGCCATCGTGATCATCGCCCTGGAAAACCGCATTGGTGAATTTGGCACCTGGATGGCGGTGACAACCGACATTGCCTGGTTCCGCTCACTGGGGGAGCAGGTCACAATTGTGACTGGCTTCATTTTCATTGTGGTTGTGCTGGCCTTCCGGCGCGGAATTGTTGGGGAAATTATTGCGTGGAACCAACGCAGATTGCTGAAGGCGGGTCAGTAAACTGAAGCTGCCCACAGACCAAGAACCCGGCCTGGTGCCGGGTTTTTTTATGTCAAACTGAGAACACTTTATTCGGCTTACTTTGAAAACCATGCAAACCAGCAAGCTGTCCGAGAAATTTTCGATACTGGCGCACCACGGCCAGCCCGAAGACATGCCATGGATGGAACTTGCGTTGCAGCAAGCAAGGCTTGCTGCACAGGGCGGCGAAGTGCCGATTGGCGCGGTCGTGGTAATCGATGGCAAAGCCATTGCCCACGCACACAATGCGCCCGTAACACTCAACGATGCCTGCGCTCATGCCGAGATTCAGGCGATTCGACATGCCTGCCAGGCAGTTGGCAATTACCGCTTGGGTGCACAGGCCACCCTGTACGTCACACTACAACCCTGCCTGATGTGCGTTGGTGCAATTTTGCATGCGCGCATAGGCCGCGTGGTGGTGGGTTGTGCACAATCACGCTACAACGGGGATTTAAAACAATCCTTGTCAGTGTTCGAGCAAGCGCAAGCATGGCACCCCTGTGTTTTTGAAACAGGTTGCATGGCACAGGAAAGCGAAGAATTGCTGGGTAATTTTTTTAAAGTGCGCCGCAAACAAAGAGAAGAAACCGTTGCTGATTTGGCCAGCCTGATGCACCTGCCCAATGCCAACAAACAAACAATTGACCAACTTGCGCAACTTGGCTTTCACACTCCGCAAGATTTTCTGCAAACCGGGCTAGAGCAGGCAAGCAAGATATTGGCTGAGCAAAGCCGCGTGTTGAAAACGGGGCAGCACACACAACAGGCCGCCATTCTGGCCAGTTTGTGCGATTATTTCAACGGAGAACCCGTGCGTTCCTGGAAACAGTACCTGTGACATTACCTTTAAACCGGAATTGAATTGAACACCAAACCGCCCATTGCAACGAATCAGGCACTGAATCAGCTAGTCATGTTTTCGCCCAGTGGCGCACTGGTTGATGAAACATTGCTTGACCGGGCCTGCTACCATTTGAGCAATCAACATGGCTTCAATGTGATTGAAATGCCTGAAGCACGCCTGCGCACACAACGCTTCGCAGGCGGTGAAGCCACGCGCATGGCCAGTATTGAAAATGCATTTGCCATGAATACGCCCAGCCTGCTGATGGCCACCCGCGGGGGTTACGGCCTAAGCCGCTTGCTGCCGCTGTTGAATTTTCCGGAACTTGCCGCATTGCAGAATGCGAATGCGCACCTGTTGTGCGGCCACAGCGACATTACCAGCCTGCAATTGGCATTGCTGAACGCGGGGGCACAACCTGCCACATTGTTGCACGGGCCCATGGCTTGTTTCGATTTTGGGGCAGAGCAGGGCGCAGACCCGCTCACCCTTGAACACTTTTTGCGTGCGGTAGAAAAACAGGCAGTACATATTGAATGGCCTGTTGAATGTGTCGGACTGAGCACAGAACAACAAACCATTGCAATTGAAGGCCCGGTGTGGGGTGGCAACCTCACCTTGCTGTGCAGCCTTTTAGGAACGCCTTGGTTGCCCAGTGTACCTGGCGGTATTTTGGTGCTTGAGGATGTGAACGAGCCCGCCTACAAAATTGAGCGCATGCTGCTGCAATTGCTACACGCTGGTGTGTTGGCCCAGCAAAAGGCAATTGTGTTGGGTAATTTTTGTGAACCCAAACCCGGCACACACGACAATGGTTACAGCCTGCGCAGCGCCGCTGAATTTGTTCAAGACCAACTTAAACACGTACCCGTGTTGCTGAATTTTCCATTTGGTCACTGCACTCCCAAGGCTTGCTGGTTTCAGGGCGGGCAGGGCACCTTGACCATTACCGGCGGGCACGGCGAATTCAACGCGCGCCTGGTTCAAACCCTTCGCTAGTCGCAACGCTCCGAGCCCGCATTAAGCTGGCATTAAGCACACCCCAAGCCCGGGCATGTATAATGCCCCCTTCGTTAAAAATCACTGAATTTTCCAATACTTATGCTCACCGCAGCCAATATCACCATGCAGTTCGGCGCCAAGCCGCTTTTTGAAAACATCAATGCCAAATTTGGCGATGGCAACCGCTATGGTTTGATTGGCGCAAACGGCTGCGGAAAATCCACTTTCATGAAAATTCTGGGTGGCGACCTGGAGCCCAGCAGCGGCACTGTGGTCATCGAGCCCAATGTGCGCTTGGGCAAGCTAAGCCAGGATCAATTTGCGTTTGAAGAGTACCGCGTGCTGGATGTGGTCATGATGGGCCACAAGGAAATGTGGGCCGCGATGACAGAACGGGATGCCTTGTATGCCAACCCCGAAGCCACCGACGACGACTACATGCGCGCAGCCGACCTCGAAGCGGTGTATGCCGAATTCGGCGGCTACGAAGCCGAAGCCCGCGCGGGTGAGTTGCTGCTGGGTGCAGGTATTCCGCTTGAAAACCACAATGGCCCGATGAGTGAAATTGCCCCTGGCTGGAAGCTGCGGGTGCTACTGGCGCAAGCCCTGTTCTCAAAACCTGATGTGCTGTTGCTGGATGAACCCACCAACAACCTGGATATTAATACGATTGCCTGGCTTGAAAACGTACTGAACCAGTACGAGAGCACCATGATCATCATCAGCCACGACCGCCACTTTCTGAACGAAGTGTGCACCCACATGGCCGATCTGGATTACGGCACCTTGCAAGTGGTACCTGGTAATTACGACGATTACATGCTGGCTGCAGCCCAGGCACGCGAACGCGCACAGGCCTCCAATGCACGTGCCAAAGAACGCATTTCAGATTTGCAAGACTTTGTACGCCGTTTTGCGGCCAACAAATCGAAGGCACGCCAGGCCACCTCGCGCCAAAAGCAGATCGAGAAAATCAAGCAAGACACAGTCATCCTGAAACCCTCTTCACGCCAAAATCCGTTCATTCGATTCGAACAGAAAAAGAAGATGCACCGCCTGGCCGTGGAACTGGACAACATTAGCTTGGCGTATGGCGACAACAAGGTGATCCGGGACTTCTCCATCATGGTGGAGGCAGGCGACAAAGTAGGTATTGTGGGCGCCAACGGCATGGGTAAAACCACACTACTGAAGCTGCTGGCCAAGGCTTTGGAACCCACTTATGGCGAAGTGAAGTGGTCTGAGAATGCAGACCTGGGTTATATGGCACAAGACGTAAGCGACGAATTCAATGTGCCTTTGAATTTGCGTGAATGGACCGAGCGCTTTTCTCAGGAAGGCGACGACGACCAGGCCATTCGCGGTATTTTGGGGCGTTTGCTGTTCTCGAATGATGAAATTTCCAAGCAGGTAAAGGTATGTTCCGGTGGTGAGAAAAACCGACTGGTGTTTGGTCGCCTGATGCTGGGGCGTCACAATGTGTTGCTGCTGGACGAGCCAACAAACCACCTGGACATGGAATCGATCGAGTCGCTTCAATATGCACTTGAGAAATACGAAGGCACAGTGTTTGTGGTGTCGCATGACCGCCAGTTTGTTTCTGGCATTGCCACGCGAATTTTTGAAATGCGTGAAGACGGCATTACCGATTACCGCGGCACCTACGAAGAATACCGCGAGAGTTTGGGGCTGAATTGACAAAGGATTGCCACTAGTGCTGCGGGCTTGATGGGGACGCAAAAGGCATTGCCCGTCTGCCTTGATCAAGTCGAATTCCCCTGTTTGCTACTGGCTCAGGGCATGCGAAACGCGAGCGCGTCTTCGCATCGACCTTGCAGGTCGCCCTTCGCTGCGTTGCAAACCGGGCGACTTGATCTTGAATCGGCAGACTGAGCAAAACCATTTGCATCCCTGCAGCAAGCCCCTTCCGGACGGCCATTGACATAGGCCAAAAACTCAACCAACTGGCTTCACCTTCGCAGCAACCCGCTTGGCCTTCGCACGGGCTTTTTCCACATCTGCATCACGCGCCAAGGCCACACCCATTCGTCGTTTCACAAACGACTCGGGTTTGCCAAATAAACGCACATCCGTGCCGGGCTCGGCCAATGCATCGGCCACACCTTCAAATGCAATGCCCACTTTGTCTACACCACCATAAATCACTGCACTGGCGCCCGGTGTTTTCAGGCTGGTGTCCACAGGCAAACCCAGAATGGCACGTGCATGCAATTCGAATTCGTTTTGCCACTGCGTAATCATGGTGACCATGCCAGTGTCGTGAGGACGGGGGCTTACCTCAGAGAACCAAACCTGATCGCCTTTTACAAACATTTCGACGCCAAACAAACCGGTGCCGCCCAAGGCGGTGGTTACCAGGTCTGCCATTTTACGGGCCTCGTCCAGGGCCTTTGCGCGCATGGCTTGGGGTTGCCAGCTTTCAACGTAATCGCCGCTTACCTGAATATGACCCACTGGCTCGCAATAACTGGTTTCAATTGCGCCGCTTTTGGGGTTGCGGGCACGCACAGTCAACAGGGTAATTTCATACTCGAACTCGATCAGCGATTCAGCAATAACCCGCCCTGAATTAACACGCCCGGCGCTGCCTGCGTAATCCCATGCTGCTTCCAGCTGGCTGGCATCATCCACTTTGGATTGCCCTTTCCCAGAGGATGACATCACAGGCTTGATGATGCAGGGGTAGCCCACCGGCTTCTTGCCATCAATGCCTTTTTCTACCGCCCGCTTCAGGGTTTCAAAATCATCCGCAAAAGCATAATGCGAGCAACTTAAATTCAATTCCTCAGCGGCCAGGCGGCGAATTCCTTCACGGTTCATGGTCAGCCAAGCCGCATTGGCTGTGGGCACCACACGCACCACGCCTTCTGACTCAAGTTCTTTCAGGGCAGGGGTCGCAATCGCTTCAATTTCCGGCACCACAATGTGGGGACGCTCTTGTGCAATCAAGGCCTTCAATGCGTTGGCATTGGTCATGTCGATTACATGAAAGCGATGCGCAACCTGGTGCCCTGGCGCATTGGGGTAGCGGTCCACTGCAATAACTTCAACACCCAGGCGCTGAAAGGCGATGATCACTTCTTTGCCCAGCTCACCACTGCCCAGCAACATCACTTTGACGGCGTTTGCAGCCAAAGGTGTACCGATTTGCGTTGGAAATTGAATCGCTGTTGTCATTCTCAAACTCGCTTGATTAAATCACTGTTTAATTGATGGATTCGGGGGTGTCGTGGTGGTGTGCATGCGATGCTTCGTCAAAAAACACCACCAACAACACCAGCAGCACCGGGCCAATTATCAAGCCCACAATACCCATGGTAATGACGCCGCCAAACACACCGAACAACACGGCCAAAAACGGCAGATGGGTTCCGCCCTGAATCAACAAAGGGCGAACCAGGTAATCGGCAATCAACACCACCAACAAGCCCACCGTGATCAACACAATTGCTTCTGCGCCGTTGCCACTTAAAAACAGGATCATACCCAAAATAGCGAGCAAGCCTGGTGCAGCCATGGGGATAAAGGCAATCAATGCCGTAACGGTGCCCAACAACACGGGTGCGTACACACCGCAGGCGGCAAACAGCACAGAAAGAATAACTGCCTCGGCAAAACTGACAATCACCAACCCGTTAACCGCTGCTCGCAGGGCAGGTGGCATGTGTGAAACATACGGCTTCCAGCGTTGGCCCAGCCAGTCAGTGCCAATTCGGTTCATGCGTATGCTGATGCTTGAGCCATCGCGGTAAAAAAAGAACAGCACCCACAATGCAAAAAACAGGGTGGCAACACGACCCAGCAATTCAAGCAAAATGGCCGACGCTGTGCCTTGCACATCGCCCAAACGTTGGGTAAGGGTTTCGCGCAACAGTCCGGAAATTTGTTTGGGCACACTCAAATATTCTGTCCAGCTGGCCACGAGCATTTCGCCAAGCACTGGAATTTGAGGCAGCCAGTTGGGCACTGCGACGCCGGAGTCATCGGCCTGTCGCAAGAAGGTGGTAATTTCAAGAATGTCTTGAACCATAAACACGATCAAGCCGATCATTGGCCCAACCAACAAGAATGCAACAACCAGGGTGGTCAGAAATGCAGCGCCATTGGGCTTTCCGGGAAATCGTGCGCGAATGCGACAGTGAAGCGGCCAAAACGCGGTGGCAATAATTCCTGCCCACAAAATTGCCAACAGAAATGGCGACAATACAATGGCAGCACCGACCAGTATCAACACAGTAAACAGCGTGCTGATCAGGGACTTCGGTTGTCTCAGGTGTTCTGCCATGTCAGCCAGTCGTGCGCAATACGCGTTATTGGAATGCTTGTTTGTGGTTCAATCATTGTAGCAATGCCTGAATTGCAAATTGACTGTTATTTCACTTTCACGAGAACACACATGAAATTATCCAACACTTTGAGAATCGCTTTGTTCAGTACCTCGGTCGGTTTGATGGCTCCATCGGTCGCGTTTGCAGACCTTTGCGAGAAAACACCCGCCGTGAACTTGAATGCCATTAGCAGCGAAGAGGTGGACAATGACATGGTGCGTTTGAATTGGCAGGTGCAAATTCAGGCAGGTACAGCCAACGAGGCCATGAACGCCGTTAACACCGTGCTTGAAAAATCAATCAACAATTTGTCGAAAAACAAAGACATCAGCAAACTGAAAAACAATATTCAAACCTATCCGCAGTACGGTAAAAATAATGTCATCCAAACTTGGCAAGGCGTCGGTTCACTCACGTTTGAAATGCCGGTGCAGGCACTGAAAACCCAGAAAAACCTAAATGTTGCCGAAGGCCTGACGCTGAGCAATCTGGAATATTTTCCCAGCGAAGGCCGTATCGAGCAAAGTCGTGAAAAACTGCTGCAAAGTGCCATGAAAGAATTTCAAAACAAGGCAAGCATTGCCGCGAAGGGTTTTGGAAAAACCGGCTACACCCTGGGCGAAGTGTCAATTAACGATGAAAATCAAGGCCCACCTTCTTACCCCAGAATGTACGCAGCTTCGGCAGACATGATGAGCAAAGGCATGGAAGTGGCCCCGGCTGCCGGTTCAAGCCGGGTCAGTGTTTCGGTTAATGGGCGCGTTTGCCTGAAGCCGTGAATGGAATAACACGGGCCAGATTGGCAGCTGGACCGGATTGATCGTTTTTTGAGGTGTCCGCGGCTTTTTCAATGTCGCCCGTGTAGTTCTGATCGATCAAACGCAAACCATTTTGCCTCAAAGGGGCAGGGCTCAGTTCCTGTTCCAGTTTTTGCACCTGCTCACGCAGTTTGCCAAACGACTCCCACATCAGCTTCGACGATTCCATGGCCGACTGCAATGGGCTTTTCGAGCGCTGGCGGATCATGCGAATCTTGAACAGCGTTTGCTCTAGCGCCAAGCGGTGTTCAGGGTCAACGCTGGCTACATAACCTTCGAGTACCGCCTCGCGGCGCTGCTCGAAGGCAACAGGGTCCACCTGGTACAGGTCGGCCCATTCCTTGAAATCAAAGTGCGTCATGGCTGCTCCTTGCTTTGCTCAATGAGCTTGGCTTTGTTGCTGTCTTGATCGTCGGTTCCCATCAAAAACGCATGCACTGCTTTTTGCAGAGTCCTTAACCGGGCAGTTTTTAGGTTAAGCTCATGTCTAAGAGCTTCGTTCTCTTCCATGAGTCTGTCAACCAGTGCGAGAGTTTCAAATTTCTTTCCCAAACTTTCTACCCGGTTTACTTCAACGCTTGAATGATGGCCCATGATGACTAGTAATGTTGCTATTAACCTTTGTACTGCCAAACACAGCAATCGGTTTTAGTAATACTCTTCAGTAACAACAATCGAATGACAACAACAATGGTGTTTATGAAAAGCGCTTGGACTTTTTCTTTTTTTCTGGGTTTGTTTGCATGGGCTTATATACCCACAGCCTTCGCCCAGGAAACAAGTTCAAATTTAACCCGTTGTGAAAACAGCTTTGGCAAAGAACCTGTGGGTACTACCGTTGAAATTTGCCGGCTGGAATTGACTGGGCCAGTTACCCAGGCCAAACGCGTCAAAATTCTTGAAACACTGGGTAAAGCTTACCTGGCGCAAAATGAAGCCGACTTGGCCATTTCAACCTGGAATGAAGCCAGCCAATACAGCCCTCTAAGCCGGGAAGACCAGGTGGCAGCTGAAGCATGGACGCGTTTGCAGGTGCTGATTGGCCAAACCTATGCACAAGCCGATCAAACAGAACGTGCCGAAGCCCACTTTCAGAAAACCCTAAGTACGGTTGAACAATCAATTGGTCGTTATTCTTTGCCGGCCGGCATGGTTCAAGACGCCCTGGGTACTTACTATGCCCTGCAAAGCAAAGCGGCTGAATCAGAAGCAGCATTCAAACGCTCGCGTATTGTGTATGAAATTCGCTTGGGAAAAACCAATGCCCGAACGCTCGAAACCCGCATGAACCATGCCGTGGGTTTACTGGACATGGAGAAAGAGCAGGAGGCGCTGGAAAGTTTCCAGGTGCTTGCAGAAATTATCAATGCCACGCCCAATTACAAAAACGAACCCATTCGTGCTGAAATACTGACGTTTCTAGGCACGCTGCAAATGCGCGGCGATCAGTTGCAAGAAGCAGCCAAGAATTACCAAACCGCATTTGAAGTACGGCAAGCCGCGTTTGGCCCCAACGACATCAGAACCAGCCAATCTTTGAATAACCTGGGGGTTGTGCTTTACAGGGCAGGGGACTTAAAGCGAGCGGAAGTGGCACTCAGCCGCGCCTACATTATTCGGGCGGATGCCTTGGGCAACGAAGACCCTTTGACACTCAGCACTCAAAAGAACTTGCAGGCCGTGATCGCCGCCCAAAATGCGGCGAAAACAGGCCTTTCAGGAAGTGCCAAGCGCAATTAATTAAACCTTGCTGTCGCGCACCAGCTTGCGATTGGCCTTGAATGATTTGAACTCATACACTGCAACCAGCAAAATTGCGGAGAACACACAGCCCAGGGCTGCCAAAATACTTGGGCTTGCTACTTCATAGTTGATGTAATCCACAAAACCATGAACCAACATGGCTGAAGCGATTAACAACAACACCAATACACCGGGGTAAGAACGAAGAGCTTTCATACGACACCTCTCAAAATTTACTGCATCAATTGCTGACCAATGAGTCAACAACTGCACTTTACCATTGAGCGATGTCACAGATTGGAGCGCCACTTCTAACGTTGTATTTAACCAAACCGGTGCATTTTAAACTGTGTTTTTCTTTTTAAAACAATGCAGTAGAAACAAACAGGCCAGCAAACCAAGCAAATTCAAAGCGCCACCACCCCCGCCGCCACTAGAACTGCCTGCGGCAGAACCACTGCCTGAATCGCCTACCACCGCATCACCCACAGCCGAGGAGGGCGCACCTACACCCGTAGAGGCACCATTGATCAAGGGTGAAAGCAGACTGGCCAACAAAGTAGGGGACGTAGCCCCCTGATTGGCCACAATAACCGAGGCAATTGCCGTTCGGCCATTGGCAGCTTGTGCACGAAGATCAAACCCCGTTACCCCCGAAGGCGCTGTTACATCCACTTCCAAGCCGCTTACCGACAAAATCGGGTTGGGCGCGTCGGCCGACGATTTCAACACATTGATCACATCAAAACTGACTGCGTTTACCTCCTGTCCGGAAGAGTTCAAGGTGCCGCTGGCAGAGAATGTACGCGTTTGTCCCGGTGGAATGACATTGCCAGTGTTGGAGAACAAATTGGTAAGTCCAGCAGCCGCCTGTGAATTGATCAAATTGGCCACATCCAGCATGCCAGCACCACACAGAGCCCGTGTGCAATTGCATTCAACACCCACTGTGTCAGCGGTGCAAGTGGGGCTACCGCCCTGCGAAAGAAAGGGGCGCGCAGAGGTTTTCAGCAAATTCTCCACAGTGGCCACCGACGCAGACGGATCCAAAGACCAATACAGCGAGGCTGCACCAGCCACCATGGGAGCGGAGAAACTGGTACCGATTTTGGTGTTGTACGTATTGGTTAACGGACCTGAAAACCCGGTATTACTGGCACTCCAAATAGGAAACGCTGCATCGCCACCAGGCGCTGAAAGCTGAATAGTGGGCCCAAAATTACTGTAATTTGCCTTCAACCCTTCCTGATCTATTGCGGCTACACCAAAAGCGCCGGGGCAATTGGCTGGTGAATCTACTGTGCTGCCGTCGTTGCCTGCGGCAACCACCACCAATGAGCCAGCCTGGCGCGCGGCGGCAATAGCCGCGCCTTCGATGGACGCCACACAGGCGCCTTCCGCACCCAAACTCAAGTTAATCACTCGGGCAGGGAAGGGGTTATTGGGCGCCCCAGGTACACTCAAGCCAGCAGCCCAGCGAATACCATCTGCAAGGTCACTTGAAAACCCGCCACATTTGCCCAACACGCGAACAGGCAATACCACCGCGTTCCAATTCACCGAAAACACACCTTCGCTTGGTACCGGGTTACCAGCAAGCAGAGCGGATACAAAGGTGCCGTGCCAGCTCGACTGACTGACACCGCCACACACCGGGTCTGCCAGAAGGTCGGCTGGGCCAACACCGTCACCAGGGTCAGTCGGGTCTGAATCCCGATCAGAACCTGCGGAACCTTGGCCGTCAGCACCAATAAATGAATCAGCCACAAAATCGTATCCGGACAGCAAATGGCCTTGAAGCATTGGGTGGCTCGGCAAAACACCCGTATCCAGCACAGCAACCACTGTAGGTGCAGTACCGTGAAAGTTGGTCCACATGGCACCTGTGTTGATTGAAGCAGGCTGTGTGCTCAAATCTTGATGAAACCAGGACCGACTTCGTCGGGACAAATCAAGCGCGTTTAACAAACCGATCAAAGGCGATTGCGCACGAAGCTTGATACGACGGTCTGGCTCAACAGACTCGATCATCGGATCGGACAACAAACGAAGGCGGGCTTGTTCGGCGCCACTGCCATTTGGCGTTGTAATTACCGCGCCATGTTCACCAAATGGCCTGACAAGTTGAAAGGTACGTTTGTGAACGATCGAAAGTTCAGCGAGCCTTGCACGCAGATCGGATTTTCGAGACTCAAGCGAAGATGGATTAACACTGGTTTGACTGCGACCGGGACTTTCTTTGAACTGAATTACCCAACGATCAGCCGACCATGAAACGGTCGAGAAGATGACAAGCAGAATAAACAAACTGCTTTGAATAGCGAAACGCAACTGCATGGGTAGACCCTGATTGTGGTTATCACTAAATGATACCGGGGAGAAGGGCTTGCGGATTCAGAACAGGAAACAGGAGAATGGAAGGCTTTCGCCTGTTCTATTAGAGTTGTAAAGAAGATTGTTCCCCCAACCTGCTGATAATAAACAATTTATTTTTACCCAATTCACAAGTAAGCTAACTTCCCGTGAGAGTACAATTGTAAAGTAGACAGACTGTAGATTAAAAAGGTAAAGTAAATAGAAATTACTCTGCCCAAATATCTACTATGGCCTCCGAGTCGACTCGACACATCAAAGGTTTAAGTGACACCATCTGGGCTGACTTTACAATTTGGCCAGGCTTTGATGAAGCTTCACTAGCTCCAGATAAGCTAGCCAAATTCCTC